>Ga0163163_10000074_pt1 | contig 111318 bp, 88 predicted proteins | sample S65metaG_FD_119766 | JGI IMG/M metagenome (GOLD analysis project Ga0163163, IMG submission 119766) | Switchgrass rhizosphere microbial communities from Kellogg Biological Station, Michigan, USA - S6-5 metaG | ecosystem: Host-associated > Plants > Roots > Rhizosphere > Soil | place: USA...
GTGAGGAAATCACCGAGAGGGTCAATGCTTCCGTCCTGACCCGCGCCAAGCTCGGTAAGTCCATAAACGGCAGTGCTCCTTATGGCTTCCAATGGAAAGATCGCAAGCTTGTGCTTCAGCCGGAAGAAGCCGTCATCCGGCGGAAGGCCTACGAACTTTTTTTACAGTGCCGCCGCAAGGGCCAGGTCGCTCGCGAACTAAACGCAGCCGGCTACCGGACGCGAGACGGTGCCATCTGGAGAGACACCTCGATTCTGCGCCTGCTCGACGAATCCAGCGCCAAGGGCGTCTATGTGTTCAATACCATGCGCCAAACCGGAAACTGGCGGACGGAACCCAAGCCCGAAAGTGAATGGGGCAAAGTCGCCTGCGAACCCATTGTCTCCGAAGACATTTGGATACAGGTGAACCAAATCATTGAAGAACAGTTAAAAGCGTGGAAAAAGCCGGGCAAGGCCCCCGTCCATCTGTTTAGTGGGTTGGCACATTGTTCCTGCGGTAATAAGATGTATGTCGCCGCCAACAGCCCGAAATACTTTTGTCGAAAGTGCCGCAACAAAATACCCATTATTGACCTGGAAAACATCGCCCGCAATGAGCTTAAAGCCTTCTTCGGGCAGCCAGAGCTCATTGCCCGCCATTTGCGGGAATCTGGTCGGAACTTGTCCGAAAAATCCGCCCTGTTGGAAGCCCACCAGCGTGAAATCCAAAAGGTGCGGGATGAAATGACCAGGACTCACCGGCTATACATTCAAGAGCAAATCACCGCCCAAGGCTTTGGCGATTTCTACAAACCCGCCGAACAACGCCTAAACCAGCTAACCACCGAACTGCCTAAGCTTGAGGCGGAGGTAGACTTCTTGAAGGTTAACAAATTGTCCGCCGACGACGTGATGCACGAGGCCAATTCGCTCTATGATCAATGGCCGGATCTGCCATCTACTGACAAGCGTAAGATCGTCGAAGCCCTCATCGAAAAGATCGTAATCGGCGACGGCGAAATTGACATAACCTTCTCGCACCTACCATCTTCTGAAGAACGATGCAAAAGCCAGCAGAGGTTAGGGTTGGGGTGAGGGCGAGCTTTCTCCAAATGAATCGTTCCGGCTAAGCTAAGTCTGCCCGTTTTTATGTTTGCGGCGCTTAAGGATCCATCTCAGAAACCCAGCGGCGGTGATGTCATAAGTAACGCAGAAGGATGGCCACCAGGCCGGCACACCGGGGTTCGTGAGCAGGCGCACGTGAACCAGTCAAACAGCCCGTGACCAGCTAGAGCCCAGGCCACGAACCATAAATTGAACTTGAAACCCAGGAACGCAGTAATCAGAAAAACCATCATCAATATCGACTCGACGATCAAAGCGTGGACTGAAGCACCCATGACAGCAAATAGAACGTAGTACGAAGCGATCAGTTTGATCTGCTTTACCTCCTGGGTTCTCTGGCCCGCGAGGACATTGGCCTCCAGAGAAGAGATTCCCAGATTCCAAAGTGAGCTCGCAGTTATGAATGCTTCGCAACAGAGCCGTCCGACAGTAATCCTACCTTATTCGGAGTTTAGCCAGATCGACTGCATCTGCCAGGCGTCAAGTTTTTTCAGCATGGCATCCTGCCCCTGGGCGCGCGCGGAGACCCCCACGCTATCCTGACGGCCTGGATACACCCGCATCGCGAGGTAGAGCTTTGCATTTACGAAAACCTCCACCACACTGCGATCAATAAACACTCGCAACCTAAAGGCCCCGGCCGGGGTTGTCGCATTAGGAGCCGAAGCCCAGTCTCGTGATCCTTGCTCTATGACCGCTCTCTCCGGGGGCCGGACCCAGACGTCCGGACTGGTGCTCGAACGCGATCCATCCAGGCAAACCACCGACTTCGTGTCGTACCAGATGCTCAGTTTTCGGTCGAAGTTGTAGAAGGTGATGGAGGTTTGCTCCTCCGCATTCGGCGATCGCAACACATTGAGCTGCACCCAGCGCGACAGTTGCGGGTCAATCTCCACGTCCAATTCCATCGTATTACCGCGAATCGTATCCAGCACGATGTCCTTGTTCGCAGGCAGAACCATCTCGCCAACATGCGCGTGGCTACCGCGGAGCGATGTAACAGCACTAACCGGCTCTATCCGAAGTTGCGAGTCGGAGCCCAAAGTCAATCGTTGCGCCAGGGACATAACCTGATCCCAGTCCGGACTCGGTTTTGCATCATTGATATTGAGAATATTGATCACGCCGCCCTTTCCGTCCGGCGCAGCGGAGGGAGCATGGACGCCGCCCGGGGACACGGTTCCATGATTGAAACGGCCGTGGGCATAAGGTTTGAATCTATGACTTCCTATCTCATAGTCCCCAAGCAGATACTGGCCGCCCGTTGTGTGACTGAAGGACAGTAATATGTGCTTGTTCCCAATCGGCAAAAAATTGGGACAAGCGCCAGCGTCTCCCAAAGGGAAAGAATGCCCTTCGAGAAATCTACCGTGAACGTTCCAACGCGACAGGTTCGTTGATGAGACCAAGCCGTCGGCGCTCACCAACCCGAAATAAGTATCTCCTTCCTTCCAAATACAGGAATCTCCCATCGGCGCTCCACCAACGGGCTTTCCTCCCAGCTTGTCCCAGTTCAGCAGCAACGGATCTTTCGCAATGGCCACCATCTGTCCCGCAGCGATGCCCGGATAAAATGCCACGACCTGCTCCTTGTCGACAACGGTGCTTCCGGAAAAACACATTTTCTCGACACCGGGATAAATGGCATACGGCAGGTCGCGCCAGTGGATTAAGTCCTCACTGACAGCATGGCCCCAGTGCTGTCGGCGTTTGGGAATATCCTTAGGATCGGGGAATTCATCGGGCGGATATGCCTGGTAGAACATGTGCCAACGTCCCTGCCAGAAACAGAGCCCGTTGGGATCGTTCATCTGGCTTTCCGGACTGACGAAATGATACCTGGGGCGATATGGATCGCTTGCAAGCCGGGTCCGCGATTTGGCGAAACGCAGCATCAGCTTGTTGGTCCGGAGTTCCTGCTCTTGCTCCGGTAAAGTTCCAGCGAACACCTGCCGCGCCGTCGGTGATGGATACCGTTCCAGCACAGGTGGCCTGGGCGTAATGTTAAGCATCGCTACCTGAGGGTTCGGCACGGAATCGATCAGAACAGAGTAAGCGCCGGCATTCTTGCTTTTCACCTCGCTAATTCGATAGCTGGCATTCGTAGCCCCAGAAATAACGCGCCCATCTTTGTGCCATTGAATTTTCTCTGCACCGGTCGCGGAGGCGGCGAAGGTGAAATCACTTCCCTCCGTAATCGTGCCACTGGAAGGCTGAATTACTTGTGCCGCCATAGCTCTAATAGCCTCAATATTTATGTCGGCCCGGCTGATATCTCCACCGGGATCTGCGCAAGTGTCGAACCGGAAAAAGAGTTGGTCACCTTTTGCAACCGTAATCCCCGTCAACTCGTTAGTGAGGCTGTTGCCGATGTTATCCAAAGCAATAATTTTCAAATCGTTCCGAGCCGTGCGCTTGATTATTTCGTAACCAATCCCGTCACCCTGCTCTGCTGCTCGGCCAAAGGTATATTTGAGGTCGATCACCATGTTGCTGGGCGCTGTCCAGCCAATGACCAACCGCGATGGAGAGTCGCCGGCTTTGGGATGGAAAAGCACTTCGCCCGGCGCCCATCTTGTGCCATTTCGAGTCGAGAACTGTTCGTTTCCAGTGTCATTCCTCCCGATTCCCCAATAACCATTGGAGTCACTCCACATCACCGGTGGAGCAGGAAAATCCGAACCCCACAATGCGTTCGCATCGCGGTTCGTAAATGTTAGTAGAGGAAATGTGGGAGGAGTATTGGTGAAATCATCCAGCCGGTAGGACCACGTGCTGGTTGGACTATTTTCCGTAAGAGAAAAATCATGGGCCAGCGAGAAAGAGACAGCCGCGTTCGCAGGGATGCGGAACACCGTGAAATTCGCCGAGACCAAAAGAGCGATGAGGACCAGGTGTGGAGTGGATGTTTTCAGATTTTAACCCCTGCTTTACTCTATTAGGGTCGCTGGGCGGGCGCCACGTAGTTTTGATGCCAATTCTGTTGCCAAAGCTGCTCCAGAGGGACCAGGGAGACGTGGTTGTCTGCGTAGCAGATATTGATGGCAGCGGGCAGCCTCGCGGTCTTCGGTCGGATCCCTGCGGCGCTTTGGGGGCCGGAGCCATGGCGTGCGATGGTGATGCACGATATTCCTCCTGCGGAGGTCGTGGGGGCACCTGTTAACAAGTTCGGCGCGGGCGTGTCAGACGCCCGGACCCACTGGTCCACGAAGATTCCGTCACAGAACACCGGGGTGGTGCTGGGCGTTCGAATACTTGCTTCAGTGCGGAACGCGTTTGTAGTGCTGGGCATTGGAGGTGCTTCGTTCCAACCTCCCGCATACATCCAACCATTCAATGAATAACTGCCGACCCAGATCGGTTGTTTGGTTATCGGATCGACTTCAGCGCTGTTTGGCCAAACCCAGGCGGCAGTAGCGGTACCCAGATAACCAACCAATTTCGGGTCAAACGGGGCCATCGGGCAGATCCGGACCTTGGCGACATTGGCATAGTTTTGTATCAGCGTTTTCATCCAAAGATTGTCGCCTCCGGAGTACGGGATGCAGCGTCCATGATCATTTACGTACATAAAGTAAGCCAGACCGATTTGTTTCAGATTGTTGGCACAGTAAACAGTCTGCGCTTTGGTTTTGGAACGCGACAAAGCCGGCAGAAGGAGCGCTGCCAGGATTGCGATGATAGCAATAACGACAAGCAGCTCAATTAAAGTGAAGCCGGATGCCTTCGGGAGATCATCTTTTGAAGAATAATTCAATTCTGTTGAGCGCTTACTGTACTCTTTTATCTTCAGACGGCAATACGGTTGCTAGCAAACTCTATAGAACCTAGGACGGCGTTGCGAGAACGGCTCGGTCATGCAGCGGCCACCGCATCCCACACTTTTCATTTCCTTCCGGGATACAAGTGTTTGTTCACACAAGATCAGAATCGAACCGCAGAGACTCCAAGAGAGTAGAGAAGAGTGGAATTTTTTATTGCAGTGTGGATAAGCAAAGTCGATGCGCAACTGTATGCTGGTTCGACTCAGCTTTTTTCCGCAAAAATTTCCCAGCTGAAACCTGTTTATGGTTTAAGTGGTCTTTCCCAGGGTTGGCGAACAGAGAGCATCGCAAAGACGCGGGGACGCCAAGACGCTAGAAGAAAGAGAGGAACAATAGGGGATCGCCAAGTCACAATTCTTTTTGCCGTCTCGGCAGTGCTACATGAGAAACTTGTTATTTTGCGCAAAGTTTTTCTGAAGGCTTGGAACGGGCAAAGCCAAAGAGTTTTACCACGGATAAAACCGGAGAAAACGGATAAGACAGGAAAAAAGTTCTTAGTTCCATAGGTTTCATGTGGTTTTTAGAGACGAAGGCCTGTGGTGAATTTCTCTTCCGTTTTTTCCGTGTTCTCCGGTCTTATCCGTGGTCAAAATCTCCTGTCTGCCGTTCCCTGTTTGGTTGACGGTTAGGCCGCGCCGTATCTCGGAAGAATTCTTTTAGCCTCTTGTAAAATGCCGCTTGCATTTCACGCTCAGTTTTGTAGGTTACCACGGCCTTTCTGGAAGCGAGCGTAGCTCAGCCCGGTAGAGCATCACGTTGCCAACGTGAGTGTCGAGGGTTCGAATCCCTTCGCTCGCTCCAATTTTCACCGGCCCCTTTTTCCATCACAACACGCGTGCGGACAGCACTTTGTCCGCAGTGCCCAGAGAATTCGTCCCCGGCCCATCTAAGAACCACGGCGAAATAACCTGTCTGAGACCATCCCGCTTCGATCTGATGGATTGGGTGTTGGTCCCATCCTCACCATTTCGGAACTGGCTGACCGTTGGTGCCAATCACAGGCTGATACCAAATCCAATCCTTCATCGATTCCGTGGGATATCGCCATTCCTGATGAAGCGATTTCGTGAAGTCATGTTGGGCCGTGTGGCCGTCCACAAAGAGAATGGGCGAGATCGCTTTTTGGTGGACTTTGGCGATATCAAAGACGCTCGGCGGGCCTGTGTTCAAGTGCCAATGGAAATAGTTATAGGGTTCGCGAATCCCTTTCATATGGCAAAGATCCGGGTCCAGCAACGGCTTCAGCATCGGCAGCGCCGGGGGTTCATAAACGTGGATGTACTGACTCGGCTGCTTGACCCATCCCGCTCTTTGCCCCGGCAGGCTTCCCGCCACTTGATACTTCGTATGCTCCCAGGGGTTGTTATTAAGCCTGTAACTCAAGCCAAACGCGTGATGCGCCGTCGGGCCGAAGTAGGGACCACCGGGCCGAAAATCGAGTCCTTTATCCTCAGGACATTGCCACGTTTTTGAATACGGATCGATGTAATCGAACAAAGCGCGGGATCGCATTTCCGCTAGACGTTGCTCCATTGGACTCCCGCAGGAGAATTCGTCCGGAATTTCGTGCCCGCCAAGACTGAAAGGATAGCGTTGCCGATCATTCAGACACATTTCCAGCGAGAAGCCGATCTGCCGCAGGTTGTTCAAACAAGTTGCAACGTGGACGTGACGCTTACCACGGGCCAGCGAAGGCAACAGCATTGATGCAAGGATGCCAATAATGCCGATGACGACGAGCAGTTCGATCAAGGTGAATGCGGCGTGCTTCCGACTTAAAGGTTTCATTGTTTTTTTGGGGTGGCTTGGGCGTTCGTGCTAGCCGTGTGCGTCGGCTCGACTGGAGCCGCCCCGTCCTCAGGACTTGCCAGTTGCGCAAAGGACGCGGGGGTCATTTGCAACTCCGGGGATTCCACTATCGGATTGCGCTTATGATATGGAATATTCCAAAAGAAAATGATGACGACGATCACGCAAACTACCGCGGCACCAATTCGGGCGCGTCGAAACCACACTGGTCCCCGGACTGACCTCAAGAACAGGCGAGGACGTTTGTTCCGCGCGGCATTCAACAAAATGCCCTGGGAAACACGGGTGGCCAGTCCGGCAGGGGCCGGCTGCACGGCGTTCAAGGTGGACAGGTCTTGCCGTTCTCTCTTCAAGGCAGCCCGATCGACCGAACGGTCCTCCTCGTGCAGCACTTTTACTGCTATCTTGCAGGTTTGTTCGCGGAGCCAGGAGGTGAGCACCACGTCGTCACCGAGTCCTGGTGCCTTGCGGACCAACTCGCAATAAACCCTCAAAACGATCTCCTCGACCAAATGCACCGGCCCTTGAACAATTCTAAGAGCAGTGGAGTAAATTTCATCGATCGTACCGGCGACCAACTCACGGAATGCGTCATCGGATTGATACAGAACATAGGCCTTGAGCAAAATCTCCGGCTTCATAATTCCATGTTGCCCGTCCGACATGAGAGAGTCTTTAGCAAATAGTCGTAGCCGAGAGCTGAATTATTCGCGGTAGATTCATCATTTCCAACCGATCCAAAACGGATCGGGGCGGTCATGAACGTACATCTGCGGAGCCAGCCCCATCGATCGGAGGTGGTTCTTGCACGTAGTGCAGTGAGCATGAGACTTGGGGCTCGAAACCGCCATGAGCAGCAGAAACGCAGTAGTGTGGTGATGTTTCTCATGCTGGATTAGACATTTCAATGAGTCGTGGGTCACGTGCATATTCACAGAAGTTCCTTAATTGCCGTCGTTTGCAGTCATCCTCTGTTCGCACTGAAAGCCCGAGCAGTATCGGATTGCCGTATCAGATTTCCACGCCGAAGGTGGTGCGAGAAAGAGCATCCTAGGTGCTCGCTGGTAGCTCAACCTTCTTGGATCTCTTCCGCGACAACAGCAACTCACTCGCGACCCGCAGCACCCTTGCCGCAGCCGACGCTCAAAGCATCTATTATCTCCTGACCGAATCGAATAAGCCTCTGTGATAAGGCCGCATCATTCTTCGAAATCTGGGCGTTAACTTGATTCCGGAACGCTTGGAGCTGATTGATAGCCGGAATCGCATCGCCCCGCTGAATCGCAGCGAGGGCACCACTCAGGGTGGCCCCATATGGATGTGGCCGAGATACGCTTGAATTAGCGAGCTCAATTAACCTAACCACCGCCTCAACCATGGTAATGACTTCCACCGTCACATTTGTCGTGGCGTAAATGGACCCGTCGTTGACGGCAAGATGAACAGTGTTCATGCCCAGAGGCAGAACGGCATCCACTTTAATGCCGTTGGTCAATACGTTGGCGGGAAATGCAGACCAGTAAAAGAGCAGCGCATCACGATCCGGGTCGAACGCCCGTGATGCGTCAAGAGTAACTCTGGCGTTTGTGCCGTTGGCCGAGACCCACAGTTTTTTCGTTGCGCTCGCATCCGCCACGACCGGTCCTTCAGAAATAATGAACAGGTTAAAGCTCTCAAAATAGATTAGCCCGATCCCTCCCCCGGGCGGACAGTCAGTAAGCTGGAAAAAAACTTTTGACCAGCCAACGGCCCTGCCACTTCCCGCCAGTGCCGCATTCCAAGCATCGGCCCAGGACGCAAGCTGACCGTTGTCGTTGTCCCAAGCAACCACCTGGAGAAAAGCCCCCGCCTGAGTTCCCCCGAACATGTTCGTAACTATTACGTCAGGCATATTGGGCCAACGATCGCCAAAATAGCCACCTTCGGGCGCATCCGGGAAGATCACACCAAATGGATAAAACTGTGTGCGCGAGCCAGGAACCGCCATTGCTGTCGCGTTCAGTGCGAAGGTGTCGGAGGGATTAGTCAAGGAATAATATGCCTCCACGCTATAGTTAGTGCTCCCAACAGGACCACCCCGATAGATCTGCTTTCCTGGAATAGAGGCATTGGGCCATCCTGAAGGAAGCGCATTTGTTGCGTTACCCCATAGTTGCTGGTGCGGGTCCCACGGATCAGGCCCATAAATCGGAGCGCCAGGGGAGGCGTTCTCTCCAAAATTGTTAAAGTCAAAAAAATAACACTGGCCCGCGGCACGGCCCGGCACCAGGAACAAAGTCACGAGCAAGAGGAATTTGGTAATTATGTGCATGCCCGGCGCTTTCATTCCGAACCTAAATTGGAGGCAATAGTCCTTCCACCATGGGAAGCATTTCCTACTTTGCCTGTCTGCGTTCATCAGAACGAACCGACGGTTGACTTGGACAACATTTCGTTTGCGCTTGCCTCCCGCAGTCGCTCCTCGATCGCTGGCCTAATCACGTCGAGCGCATCACCACCGGCAACGAACGTTTTTGGAGGGTTCGGCATCGCCGTAATTTTGACGAGCGCGTCACCCAGCTTTGCCGGGTCGCCGGGCTGCGTGCCGTGATATCGCGACCACATGTCGTGGGCGGTGCCCTCGGGCGAGTAGTCCTCGACCACCTTGTTGACCCACCGGACATTTTGCGCGTCGAGCAGGTCCGTCCGGAAGAAGCCTGGCTCGACCACGGTGATCTTGATGCCGAACTTCTCCACTTCGGTCGCGACTGATAACGAAAGTCCTTCGACTGCGAACTTCGTCGCGGCATAAGCTGCGCAGTGTTTCAGGCCGACCACGCCGGCGACGGAACTGATGTTGATGATGTGTCCCGAACGCTGCCGCCTCATGACTGGCAACATGGCATGCATGAGGTGCACAACGCCGTAGAAGTTCGTTGCGAACTGGTGTTGAATCTCGGCGGTGGTCATCTGCTCGAAATTGCCGAGCAGGCTGTAGCCGGCGTTGTTGACCAGCACGTCAATGCGCCCGAAACGCGCGATCGCCTCATCGACCGCAGCTTTGGCCTGCGACTCGTTGACGACATCCAATTGAACAAATGCGATGTTCTCCCGCGCAATGTCGGGAAAGGCGTTGCGCACTTTTTCGAGATTTCTGCCAGTCGAGACGACGCGGTCGCCCGAGCGCAACGCTGCCTTGGCAATTCCTGTTCCGATGCCGCTACCGGCACCCGTGATAAACCAAACTTTGCTCATAGTATTTTGCGGCCGCTTAATCGGGCTCTGGTTAATTGTCGCTCTGATTGGCCATTCAGCAATCCCACTATAAACGGCGACAGACGTCAGCGACTATGTTTAGCTTGCCGATGGCGGCCCCTCCGGGACTCCCGAGTTGCCTGGCGGCTTTGGCCAACCATCCAAAAATACTGAGACGCACAACCCATTATCACAACTCCATCCGCCAAAACCAAAACGGAACCTATTGGCGCATGAATGTTGCGTGCTCAACCGCTACACATGGCGCCGCGTCCAGCGCGGTTGATACCCCACGCCTCGTGAAACCGCATCACACAATCTCTTGTATCCCCTCTCTCGAAATCTGGCGAGTATCTTCGGGTCGGTCCAGTAACGGAAGGCCTTGCCTTCCCGAAGCTTCACGGCCTCCCGGGGTATCACGAAACTCATCTGAAATCTGAGCGTGAGTCGCCCGCGCCACCAACGGTCGGCGCCTGGCGCTTCTAGCGCGTGCGATCGGCTTATTAGCAGGCGCAGCAAAAGGAGGCCCGGTACAACACCGGACCTCCGCGGTTTCTTGACTGCTAAATCTCTCTGCTTATCCCGAACTGCTCAGAAACAAATGGGGTAAATTCCTACTTTGATTCTGTTGGCATAAAAGGCTTTAACTTCTTGAGGCGCTCCAACGCTCCCATAAATATAAATGGGGGTGTTAATGAGACGCGGTCAGCAGGAAGTGCGGGAATGGTTCGACCCACTTTTGATTATACCCGCGCTGAAGGTTGTCTTTCGGCCTGGCGCACAATTCATTACAGTACTGCCTTCATGGCTACAGTAAGCACAAGGAACGAGGCTCCGCCCTCGGTACAAACGAAGAAACGAGTCTTCGGCCGCCTATTTTGGACGCTCAACACCATCGAAATGTGGGAACGTCTGGCCTATTACAACCTGCGGGTCATGGCGCCCATTTATATCATGCAAGCGGATAACCCGGGAGGGTTGCATCTGACCGCAGCCGATAAAGGCAGCATCTATGCCTGGTGGGCCGCTTTTCAGTCGCTGCTGCCGATCGTGACGGGTGGAATTGCCGATCGCTTTGGCTACAAACGCACGCTCGCCTGCTCGATTTCTCTGATGATGACAGGCTATCTCATGATTGCCTTCATGCGTGACCTTTCGTGGGTAAGCAATTATTGGGGATTTTTCCTCGCGGTGATGACCCTGGCTACCGGCACGGCGTTTTTTAAACCAGGCCTTCAAGGTTCGCTGGCACAAAGCCTCTCAAAAGAAAATTCATCCATGGGCTGGGGAATTTTTTATTGGGTAGTCAATGTTGGGGCATTCATCGGTCATTATCTGCCATCGATTTTGCTGACTCTCGGAGCGGTCCTGCCCGGATTTTTGCATGCCGGAGCAAATTCGAAGGAGGCCTGGCGAAACTTGTTTTTGGCTTCGGCGTTTTTCACGTCGTTCAACCTGATACTATTGCTCACTTTCAAAGATGTACCATCCGGAGCCTCCAAGACGGAGTCATTCTGGCATGTTCTTTGGCGAACGCTGACCAATATTCTGGAACCACGGCTACTGGCATTTATCGCCGTCATGTCTGGGTTCTGGTTGATGATGTATCAACTGTGGGATCTTCAGCCCAACTTCATCGCGGATTGGGTTGATAGTCGAGGCCTGGCAGCCAGGCTCTCAGGGTTACCCACACCGATATATCAAGCCCTTGTTGAGCAGACTTCGCGAGGCCCGATGATTCCGCAACAGGTGCTGCTCAGCGCGAATGCCATGTTCATCATCGTCGGTGTCCTTGGTATGGCATGGGTAACTCGCCGGATGCGCACTCTCGAAGCCATGTTTATCGGGATGATCATGGCAACCATTGGGTTGCTCGTGGCAGGCTGGACGACCAGTGTCTACATGCTGCTCTTCGGCATTCTATTCTTCTCGCTGGGCGAGATGATGACAGGCCCTAAGAAGATTGAATACCTGGGACTAATCGCACCGGCTGGGAAAAAGGGATTGTATCTCGGTTATGTCAACATTCCAGTCGGTATTGGAGTATATGCCGGTTCTAAGATCGCTGGTTTTGTTTACGGGAATTACGGCGAAAAAGCTGTCCTGGCGCTCAAATATCTGGCGGAGAAAACATCATTCCATTCAGGGCACGGTTGGAATGGAAACGTAGCCACACTCGAATCAGCGCTAGGAGTGAAGCGGACTGAGGCCATGGCCAAACTGCAAGAGGTGACAGGCCTGGACGCCATTGAAGCTACGCGCATGCTTTGGAACACCTATCACGTGAATGCAAAAGTATGGATCCCCTTTGCAGTTATGGGTGTCTTGTCCGCAATCGCTCTCTGGATTTTCGGACGCATGGCAAAACGGTGGAGCGATATGGATGCCTGAAGAATTTTTTTGCGAGAATTAGGCTGTGGCGACGAATCCATTTAAAAAGATTAAATGAAGCCGGAAAGATGCAAATGAAAACCGCCGATAAATTGTTGGTGGACCTCCTTTTGTTCCGCTACAGCAGCATATTCTTGAATTGATTGAATTAGTTTTGTGTTCATGAAGATGTATTAGGAGCCGGGAACGGCCAAAGAGTTTAACCACGGATAAAACTGGAGGACACGGATAAGACACGGAAGAATAAAAGTTCTAGTTCGCTGTGTTTCATGCGGTTTTAGAGACGAAGACCTTTGTAATTGGTGAATTTCTCTTCCGTCTTATCCGCGTTCTCCGGTTTTATCCGTGGTCAAAATCTCCTGTCTGCCGTTCCTTGTTCGGTTGACGGCTATGCCGCGCCCCGTCTTTGAGTTGCCTCGCGCAAAACGTAGTTGCCAAAATTGCCCTGCACCGCACAAAAGTGCGTTCTCAGAGGGTTGATGAGAAGAGAGTGCTGCTCAACTTGCGAAGCGTTTGGAGTGCGCTGTATTCCGGCGCTTTTCATTCTTTCTTCCTGTCAAGAATCTACAAGCATAGACAATCCAAAGTGCCGGAAAACGGCGCACTCCAAACGCTTCGCGCCATTCGATTGCCGCTTGTCATCGGAACATTCTTTAGAAACGTGAAACTCGTGGAGGTACCTGTTAACCTTCATCTCATGAAAATCAGCAAGGTTGTCATTATGATTAACCGCACGAAATCTCACGCGCGACAGACTGCGAGCGCGTTGAAAGCATTTCTAGACCATGAAAAAGTCCAGCAGCAATGGATCGAAACCTTGCCGGCTCAAAAGCACCTGCATCGTAGCCGACCGGCTTTGCATGACCGCTCGGTGGATCTGGTCATTGCCGTCGGAGGGGATGGCACTTTGCTGCAGGCGGCCCACCGCTTTCGCGGCTCGGGTCTGCCAATTCTCGGGATAAATATTGGCTATCTTGGCTTCATCACTTCCATTCGTGGCGACCGGGTGCGTCAGGAAATGCGGCGGGTGTTGAATTCGGAATTTGTCATCAGCCACCGGACTGCTCTTGATCTCGAAATCCGGCAAGGCAACCGGACGATCACAGGATGGGCGTTGAACGATGTGCTCATCACCCGCGGCGGTAACCCTCATATCATTGGTATCACGGCACGCATCGGACAACGCCGCCTTACGAGCTATCGTTGTGACGGTTTGATTATTGCGACGCCAACCGGGTCCACGGCGTATTCTCTTGCGGCAGGAGGACCTATTGTCAGCCCTGAATGCAATGTGCTCACAATCACTCCAATCTGCCCACAAGCGTTGACTAATCGTTCGGTAGTGGTGAATTCAACAGAACCGATCGAAATGGAACTGGACGAATCCTCCGGGCCGGCGGAGGTGCAGGTGGATAGCATGATTTTAACGAAACTTTCGCGGGAGAGCACGATCTCGGTCAAAACATCGGGCGACTCTGTCCCCATCGCGTTTCTCCCGGAAATCAACTATTACGATATCCTTGCGGAAAAATTGAAATGGAGTGGCGATGGACTTTCGCAACCGAGGTATGGACGGAAATCTCACCCAGCTACCCCACAGCGGCAAGACCGGAAACCAAAGACAAAGAATTAGCCGCTGACGCCTCAAAGATCAGAGAAAAATCAATTTACCACGGATTGCACGGATAACATGGATAACACAAGGCAACCCCATGGTGGGGTTGCCCCGATTTTTCATCTTATCCGTGTCTCCGTGCAATCCGTGGGAAAGTCTCCGCAAAGCAAACGCATATTACCTGGTGTTTGTTGAAGAGGTGAGTTTTGAAAAAAGCTGTGTTCCAGCGGCCATTCCAGCCTAAAGTTTCACCGTGGCTAAATCAACAGACATCCGAGTGGTTAGCGCAACACTCTATTTTTTGCCTGTAAAAACTCGCCTGCCGTTGAAATTCGGCACGGAAACAACGACGCAAGTGACCTGTGCCCGAGTATGCGTGAAAGTTGCTGACCGCCGCGACCGGACAGCGGAAGGGTGGGGAGAGACGCCATTGAGTGTTCAATGGGTTTGGCCGGCGGCTGTTTCCTACGAAGAGCGCCATGAGGCTCTGAAGCATTTTTGCATTGGGTTGACGCACCTGTGGGTGAATTCGCGGGAGATGGGGCACCCTATGGAACTCGGGCACGATTTCCACGATGGGAGTTTGAAACGCGCGCTGAAACGATTCAATACCACCCAGCGCGCGGGGAAGGAACCCATGCCCTGGCTTGCGGCCCTGGTCTGTTCTTCAGCGTTTGATATTGCCTTGCATGATGCCTTCGGCCAATTGCTGCGCCGCCCGACCTACTCCACCTACACTGCCGAATTCATGAATCGTGATTTGGCCAGCTACCTTCAACCCGTCAAACGCTCGGGCATTTCTTTTGCAGGCAAGTTCCCGGCTGATTTCTTAATTGAGCATCCGCCAACAAAAATAGCGGCCTGGCATTTGGTAGGAGGAGTCGATTTGCTCGACAAGTCCGAATTGACCGGCAACGAGCCAAAGGATGGTTACCCGGTATTGCTCAAGGATTGGATTCGAAAAGATGGATTGAAGTGTCTTAAGGTCAAATTGCGCGGCAATGATCCAGCCTGGGATTTTAATCGCCTAACTCAGGTCGGAAAAATCGCGGCAGAAAACGGTGTACTATGGTTGTCGGCAGATTTCAATTGCACCGTTTCGGATCCTCACTACGTCAATACCATTCTCGACCGGTTCCGAGAGGATTATCCTGCACTCTACGGGATGATTTTATACGTCGAGCAACCCTTTCCCTATGAACTGGAGGAGCACCCGATCGATGTGCATAGTGTGTCCGCCCGCAAACCTCTTTTCCTGGATGAAAGCGCCCATAGCTGGCAGCTCATCCGGCTTGGGCGCGAACTCGGGTGGACCGGTGTGGCTCTCAAAACGTGCAAGACTCAAACCGGTGCCCTGCTTAGCGCCTGTTGGGCAAAAGCACATGGAATGACCCTAATGGTTCAGGATCTGACGAATCCGATGCTCGCGCAAATTCCACACGTGCTACTGGCGGCGCATGTAGGGACAATCATGGGTGTGGAAACCAACGCAATGCAATTCTATCCGGAAGCGTCGAGTGCCGAAGCTAAAGTGCATCCAGGTTTGTACAAACGATTGAACGGAACTGTGGATCTTTCCAGTTTGGGCCGGGTGGGCTTCGGTTACCAGGTGAAGCAAATTGACAGGGAGCTGCCGATCGCAGCGGCTACTGAATAAGGGGAAATCCAGTCTGGTTTCCTGCGTAAAAAAGGAAGCTATCGAAAAGACATGCGAACACGTCGCGGTCCGCCCTTTTACGGTTGTGCTGAAGTCATTAAGTAGGCGAACAGGTCGCGCTTTTCTTCGTCGTTCAATCCCTCCAGCAATCCCTCAGGCATAAAGGAAAGAGAGGAGGGCTGGACACTCCGGACTTCCTTCCGGTCGATGATTGTTTTCTCAGTCAAGGTTTGGATGCCAAGGGTCCGCTCTCGCTTCTCAAAGACCAGGCCCGTCAAGACTCGGCCATCTTTCAGTTCGACAAGTGACATTTTGTAATCGGCAGCCACCAGGGCGTTGGGGTCCACGACATTTTCCAGCAGATAACCGAGATCCTTACGACCTGATCCTGTCAGATCGGGGCCAATCGATGCTCCTTCTCCATATAAGCGATGGCAGGTCGCGCAGGTTTTGAGGAAAAGATTGCGTCCTTTTTTGAGATCGGCCCCTTGGATCGTTCCCGGCGTGAGTTTCGCTCGTAATGCTGCCATTTGCCGTTGTTTGTCCTCGTTGCTACTGCGCAACTCACCCCAATTCTCCGCAAGTAACTGGTTCAGGTCGGCGTCACCGAAGCTCTGAATTTGTCGCGCATGATACGCTGAAATATCGCGTCGATCGACTTTACCGGCAGCGACCGCCTCCAGCAAAGCTCGCGCATAAGAAGAGCGCGATGTCAGCACCGAAATGACATCCGGACGGACATCGCTTCGAAAACTTCGATACCGCACCAGGATCTCCCGTGTGAGATCTGGCTCATTGAAAATCGCCAGACCGTGAACGGCGTTGCGGGCCAGATTTCGATCCGAGAGCAGGTTTAAAATGACGGGCAAGAGATTGGTTGAGTGGCTTGTGATCAAAGTTTCAAGCGCGCTACGCCTTGCACCGACATCGGCCTTGTCATCCAGAGCCAGCCGGCGCAATTCGTCCAGGGCACGGCCATCGCCAAAGACAGCCGCCAATTCCGTGGCCTTCTCGCGTATCTGTTTATTCGGATGATTGAGTAATGCGGCCGAGAGAGAGTCCCAGGAGCCCGGCTTCGGGGCTTTGCGCCAACCCCGCAATGCCAGACTCATCCCCTCCAGAACATCCAACTGTTCTTTGTCAGTTCCGCGTTTTACGGCCCATTCCAAAACTCGATTGGGCAAACCCGGATTGCGCTCGATCTCTTCGGTGAGCCGCCTGGCAACAAACTTGCGCACCAGCGGAATGCCGCTTTGTTCTGCTAATCCGGCAAACATCTCGGGCTGCGCTGTAGCTAGAGGCTCGATGCCATACCAGAGCATCAAAGGCAGATTGTGGTCCGAGGCGTCTGACGCATGCTGGAGAAGCGCCGCAGCCAACGCTCCACGGTCCTTGATTGCAAGACGCTGCAGAGCCGAAGCAAGGGCCAGTCGGACGAAAGCAGACTCGTCACGAGCAGCCATTTCGATAAAAACCTTAAGCGCATCGTCGCCAATGCTGCCTGAGTCTGTGAGAAACCGAATCGCCCAGACACGCACATGTTCGTTGGGATGCCTGAGCTGAGCCATCAACCACGGATGCGTTGCGCCCCCGCTGGTAGCCAGCGCCCACATGGCCCTCAATTTGCGTCTGACATCGGTTTGTTGCTCAAACAACTTCAGCAATTCCGCATACGGGGCGGTCAAGTCCTGGCCTGCGGCAGCTCGTTCTTGTAAAATGCGGCGCGCTTTGCGGACGAACCAATCGTTCTTGTGCAATTGCAATTGCACAAGCTCCTCATTGGGCAATTTGCTGAGATCCCCGATTGAAGGTCTTCCCGGCACGCCATAGCTGATTTTGTAAATTCGCCCGGACTTGCGGTGAACGCCGTCTTGCTCGTGGCATTCCCCAGTATCCGACCAATCCGCAAGATACACCCCGCCATCGGGCCCATACACGAGCTCAATCCCACGAAACCATGGGTCGTTGAAATAAACAAAATCATTCGTGTGACGCCCGGTGTATCCGGAGCCAGACCGTGCCAGCATATCGTTGTTAAGCCGTAAACCGTGAAGGTTCACAGTAAAAAGAGTGTCTCGGTACCGCTCCGGCCAATTGTCCCCAAGGTAGATCATCAATCCCGAATGGGCGTGTCCTCCACCCAGCTCGCCTGCTTTACCCTCGGTGCCTTTGGATTTCTGCCAGCTCGAACCAGTGTCCCAATGATAATGATCGGCATGCTGATCGATAAGTTCATAAACATGCAAATCGAAATCTTCCCCGTACATTCGTTTGTAATGCGCCCCGGGAATGACATGAAATAAATGTCCAATCACCGTATTGATAAAGAAGGCCTCGCCCACATCGTTCCAATCCATGCCCCATGGATTGGTTGTGCCCTGACAAACCACTTCAAAGGTCCGCCGGGTTGGGTGGTAACGCCAAATGCAACAGTTAAGTTTTTGCCTCTCTCCCGGAGGGACTCCCGGTTTGCCGACGTAGGATGTTCCCTGGATACCGTGTCTTCCATAGAGCCAGCCATCCGGGCCCCAGCGTAAACCATTGACAATGTTGTGATGCACTTCGTTATCTTCCCACCCGTCCAGGAGGACTTCTGGTTCACCATCAGGAACCAGGTCGCCATCACGATCGGGGATGAATAGCAAGCGAGGCGCGCAGAGCACATACACTCCCCCAAAGCCCGGCTCAATACTGGTTAATTTCTGGCCTGCATCCCAAAACACGGTGCGCTTATCGAAATGACCGCTGTGTTGAGTGTCCTCCAGCACCACGATTCGGTCGCGTAGCCCCATTTCAAAACCACTTTCGGCATATGTATAGTTCTCGGCGACCCAAAGCCTGCCACGATCATCCGTCGTAATTGCGATCGGATTTTGCACGTCCGGTTCAGCGGCGAAAAGAGTTACATTGAAACCGGGCGCTGCTTTGATTTTGAGCAGCGCATCGGCGGGCGGAGTGAGATGATGGCTGGGATCCTCCGTATTGAACGGTGCAGGAAAAGTCGATTCTTTTCCCGTCGCTACGAATCCACCATTCAGCGGCAACAAGAGCAGCAGCCCAAGGAGTCGAACATTCCTTAGCATTTTTCAATCATGCTCGATCGAGTGAACTCCTGCAAATGCCCTATTTGCCGAGGAGCGCGCCCGTCTCGGGCGCAGCAACTTCCGTACGGGGTGAGGCACGGTTGAATCTCCGACCGTTTTTTTTTGAGCATTGCTGCGCCCGAGAACGGGCCCGCCCCCGGGCGCAGCAACTTGCCTAAGGGAAATGCGCTTCCAAGTTCGCTAACCACGACTGGTCGAACATTGCTGTGCCCGGGGACGGGCACACTCCGATGAAACGAGCAGTTGCTGCACCGTGTTCTTGGTTTCAAATCCTAGTGGCATTGCCCGAGGACGGGCGCGTTCCGATATTTCATAGACCGACTTTTAATCACACCCTTGCTTTGGTGTAAAAATTCTTCCCCGGATGCCTCTAAATTCCCTGTTACCATTTGCTGCAATCCACTATGTTTGGGAGCATGAAACGTTTTTGCATCCTGTTCACCGTAGCTTTGCTTCTGGCTCCTTGGACGGCCCAGGCTGAGGAGATAGAAGATCAGTATCTGCGCGTCATCAATCTTGCCGATCAGGCGGACACTCTCAAGACCACTGGTCGGACAGAGGCGGCCCTCGCGAAATATAAGGAAGCGCAGCGCGCCTTGCTCACTTTTCAAAAGACATACCCGCGCTGGAACATGAACGTGGTTTCTTACCGGTTGAATGATCTATCCCAAAACGTCAATGCGTTGTCCGCGAAAACTGCCGGGCCAGAGAGTGCTACCTCCGCTTCCGACGCGCAGGTGAAATTGCTGGAGGCAGGAGCGGAACCACGCAAAGTTTTGCGTCTCAAGCCCAAACCGGGAGACCAGCAAACGCTGGTCTTGACCATTAAAACCGGCATGTCAATGAAACTTGGTGACATCCCCGATCAGAAAATGAAGCTGCCCGCAATGGAGATGACCATCAACACCACTGTCAAGGAGGTGTCGAGCGACGGTGACATTACTTATGAGGTTAAGTTTCTCGATGGTTCCGTCGCGGAGGATGCAGAAGTTATGCCGCAGATCAGCGAAGGGATGAAAGCTTCTCTAGCCAACCTGAAAGGAACATCGGGAACCGCAAAAATGTCCAGTCGGGGTGTGGGCAAGGAGCTGGACATCAAAGCGCCCGAAGGCGCGGATGCCCAAACGAAACAGGCCCTCGAGCAAGTGAAGCAATCCGTTGCGAGTTTAGGCGCTCCGTTTCCCGTGGAGGCCGTCGGTATCGGCGCCAAGTGGGAAGCCAAAATACCGTTCCAGTCGCAAGGGATGAAGATCGATCAAACTGTTGTTTATGAATTAACTGCGCTCGAAGGTGAGTCCATCACAGCCAAGAGCACCATCACTCAAACCGCCGCCAACCAAAAAATTCAAAGTCCGGCGATGCCTGCGCTTAAGCTGGATTTAACCAAGATGGAGGGTCACGGCACGGGTGAAATCACTCTTGAACTTTCAAAAATCATTGCCACAGACGCTGCGGCAGAAATCCATTCCGATCTTTCCATGGCTATGGACACCGGAGGCCAGAAACAAACGATGGCCATGAAGCTGGATTCAAATATAACGGTCAAATCTAAATAAGTGTTTTGAACCATCCCAAGGCGAGCCGCCTGGGACCGCCGGCATCCTTGCCGGCGAGTTGGCGACTCACAAAACCTAAAGACACGAATTGGAGACTGAAACCCCGGCGGTGTGGGTCCTATAACCGGGGCACCGCTACGGGGTTTGAAGTCCTCACATTCCTAAAACCAGATCAACTCCGCCGGCAAGGATGCCGGCGCTCCCAGGGCTCCCGATATGAAGACAAGAGCGGGTAGAATCGTTGCGCGGGTTGCGGTGTGTCTGTCGGTTGCTGTCGCAAGCCTAATCGTTGCCTGTCTCGATGGGGTTGATTATCGACCGTACTTCCGCGAATCGTATTACAAGGAGACCGCGGCGAGGTTACAAGCACAAACCGCCACGAATACTTTATCTTTCGGTGAACTTTCTGCCGGCTTCGGCCGTGCCCGACTGACCCCCACACTCACTGCAACCGAAGATGACCCCGCGCACGGAAAATTTCGCTCCTTGCCACTTGCAGGTTATGGTGATCGTAAGGGCCGCCCAGCCAAGGGAGTGCACGATGATTTGTTTGTCAAATGCGTGGCATTCCGCGTAGGCGATCGTTTGGGAGTAATGCTGGGCGCGGATGCCCTGATCATTCCTCGGGAGGTAGCAGATGCCGCCGCAGAACGATTGCACAAAGACCTCGGTCTGAACCGAGAACAGTTGTACCTCAGCGCCACTCACACTCATTCCAGCATTGGCGGTTGGGGGGAAGGAAAGGTAGGAGAATCTTTTGCGGGACCGTTCAACCCCGGTGCAAGAAGTTGGTTTGCTGAATGCATAGTGACAGCGGTTCGCGATGCAGTCAAAGACCTTAACCCAGCGTCTTTTGGTTGTGGCAGTTTTACTGCAACGCAATTCGTGCGCAACAGGCTGGTAGGCGAGCTGGGTAAAGTAGATCCGGAATTTTGCTTTGCGGTGCTGAAGCAGGATAATGGACGGATGGCAGTACTGGGAAGCTATTCCGCGCACGCCACTGTTCTTTCCGGAGCGGTGATGGAATTCAGCGCGGACTACCCAGGCTACTGGGAAAGAGCTCTCGAGGAAGCCAACGTTGCCACAGCCGTATTCCTGGCGGGCTCCGTCGGCAGCCATGGACCCTCGGCCGGAGAAGGTGGCTTTAAAGGAGCGGAGCGAATGGGACAAGCTCTAGCTCGCATGTTCCTCGAGGCACTTCCGAAAACGATTTTCACAAACTCAGTAAGCTTTTCGACGCTTGGCCTTGATGTATCTCTTCCTCCTCTCAATGTTCGTGTTGCCGATGGCATTCGACTCCGACCATGGGTAGCCAGCAAATTATTGCCGGCGGAAAGACATAGCCTCCTCCAGGTCTTTCGGATCGCGGATTGCGTTTGGATTTCGACCCCCTGCGATTTCAGCGGTGAACTGGCGCTGGGCATCAAAGACGCCATCCATGAGCAAGGCCGCAAAGCAATAATTACCAGCTTCAACGGAGATTATATCGGCTACGTTATTCCTTCACGCTACTATCACCTGAATGGCTACGAGCCCAGGCTCATGTCTTTCTTTGGTCCAAACGTGCCCGACTATTTCAACGAACTCATCCGAGGCATGGCGCTGGAGCCCGCGAGCAAATAAGGCTTCGAAGCCCAACCAATGCAGAATGACGAATCGCGAATGACTAATGACGAATCAAATCCGAAAGCAAAAAGGCCGGGATTTACATCCCGGCCTGTATTTGCTCCGGCGCCGAGCGCCGTGAGGTGATAATATTACAGTTTAACTCTGTAGAACTTCGATGTGCCTGTGGCAGTATTGTAAGGGGAAGTGGCAGGATTACCCGACACTAACACATCCGTATAGGTGCCACCCAGACTGGTGGATTCCTGAAGAGTTCCAGCCGGCCAGGTGACTGTAACAGTGCTGCCGGCGGCTTTTGCAATCGAAAGACTCACCGGACCGTTCAACCCGACATAGTAGTGCGCTGCGATGGTAGCAGGTGTAAGCGCGGTGCCGTAAATGGCCACTTCATCAATATTGCCTGTGAAATTATCAGCCCAACCATTGCCAGTCGAACCAATCGCCCAGTCCGCACCGAAAATTGGCAGGGCTCCTACAGCAGAAGCCGAGATGCCAATTTGAGTACCATTGCGGAACAACCTCCAGTTGGTACCGTCATATGTGCCCGCTAAATGGATCCACTGAGCACTACCCAAGTCACCACCTGATACTGCGGCGCTTGCGGTGTGAGAGGTGAAACCGTCTGAACTACCGACTGAGTAGGTGAGTCCGGCGTCTTCTATCCGAAGGAAAACTTCGTTCGTGCTGGCCAAAGAGCCGTCCAGCAAAATTGTGCTTGGATCAAAATTAGAAGGCGTCGGTGGCCCATGGCTTATGATCCGGGCAATAGTTCCTTGAGTTGCGCCGGGTTTAACCCAAGCTTCAAGGGTTATCTGGCCGGAAATGTTCAACCCTGCCGGGTTGTTCAAGCTGACCCATTGTTTGAGGCCATCCAGCGGAACGGCTTGGTTCGGGTTTTCAAAGCCAGTGGTCACTGGACCCGCGGCATCATTGGTGGTGAGATTTAAGTTACCATTCGCCAAATAGCCGAGAGAACCGCTGTTACCCGCAGGGTATTTGGCAATATCGTTCAAGCGGAAATATGTGGCCGGAAGTGTGGTCCTTTCTGTGATGGGTGGGACCGCTGCTGCGGTCAGGACCAGTGCTGAGTAATTCGTGCCGTAAGTTGAATTAGTCCCAGCCTGATAGTGGGCCATGATTTGGTCGGGCGTGAGGATGTAGTTATTGTAAATCGCCAACTCTGCAACGTCTCCTTCATAGGGGTTAGAGCCTATGCCCGACGCGGCATTATAAGAGCCGATGGCCAGGTCTGCCGGAGCGCCTCCGGACGCAGTATTCACGCCAGCTTCCGGCACTGCCAGGTTCACGGCATACAGGGCATTCGTATTTATGCCTGATTGCACTCCATCCACATAGGCCGTTAGTATGCCCGCCCATTGATTGTTTCCATTTCCGGCAGGATCACCGTTGTCAGTTTGCGGTTCCCAAGTAACCACCAAGTGCTGCCACTTTCCGACGGTATAATTCGTGATAAAAGGCGCACTAACATCATTAGTCAGCTCCAGTCCGGTTAAGACATCCTGCCCCCCGCTGCCGTTGCCAGAAAACATTCGGAAATTCCATCCATAGAATTCGCTCACGGGATAAGAGCTGTTCGGGTTGCGTTGGAAAATGACCCAGCCGGTTCGGCCGGTGCCGCCGACACTGCGGTTGTTCACAGGGGCTTGGCCACCTTGCTGGTCTTTCATTGGACGCAGCCACGCTTCAAATGTGAATGGAACCTTTGCGCTATTGGTAGTCGGATCAGCCGGATCCTGCCCATTGTTTGCCAATTGAAACGGAATGGTTGTTGTGGAATTTCCATTACGATTGTGATATGCGGTCGCACCGGATTTCTTATCCGAAGCCACAGCGCCACCAGCGGGATGTCTGACCTCGGCAGTGTGATTTCCCAGACCTGCCGCGCCCCCGGCGCCATTGTTCGCATCTCGACCCACGCCGCCGAGGTTGAGGGCAATATCTCCGCCAGGAGCGATTTCATTGAGCCGCAAGTAAGCGGCCGGGCTGTGCGATAAAACAAGAGAGCTGTAAGACTGACTGCGATTGGCGTTCGTGCCATTTTGATAATGAGCAAGAACTTGAGCAGGGGTGAGAGCGGATGGATACCAGGCATATTCGTCGATTCCACCGAACCATGGATTGGCCGCGCCAAAAGTGCCACTGTTCGCGTTATTATAATTTCCCAGGGCCATAGCTGGCTGTCCATTTGGAGCGGGGTCGTGATTGCCCGTGCAAGGGGCATAACCCTGTACCCCTGAAGTATTGGTAACAGCGTTCGCGAAAACGCCGTCGACATAAACAGTCAACGTAGCCACCAGCGGATCGCCGCCGGGCGCATCATACACAAAAACGACATGCTGCCACTTGCCCAATTGAAATGGAACCTGGCTAACGACGTCCAAGTGACCGCTGGTATCCAGATCATTGTACATTCTGAATTCCCAACCTACTCCCTCTGCCGCAGGGCTATAGTCAGAGTTCGGTCTGCGTTGATACACGACCCATCCCTGCCGGTTGCCACCTTGCGTCCAGCGATTCGCCAAAACACCCATGCCGCCAAAAGATGTGGTATCCTGATCGTTCACCGGATAGATCCAGGCTTCCACAGAAAAAGGTTGAGTATTCGGTGTATTGAGCGCTGAATTAAATGGGATTTCGGTCCGAGTCGTGAAATCAAAGAAAACAGCACGATCCTGATCACCGGCGATTGCGCCCGGGAATGAATGGACCACGCCCCCGGTCACAGTCGCCAGGTCATTGGAGGCATTGCCGGCTGCGCCTAAAGTGCCGCTGTTGATATTAATCAGGTTCCTGGTCAGGGAGTCATTGAAGCGGTAGTAGCCCAATGCCCCATCACCCTGCACGACCGAAGGATAAACAGGGTTTGCGCAAAAGCCGCTTAAGACTGATAGCGCTAAAGTTGAAGCGACAATTGGAATTGTCGACAAGTGTCCGGTGAATATTTTTATTTTCATGGCTTGCTGTTTTGGATGAGTGGATTTTTCTGAACCAACTGAACCGACAGGAAATGGCTTAATCTAGACCCAAGGAGCTACTGTTGCAAAGGAGCACAACTTGTGGTTTCTCATGTTTGATTGTGAAACGATTCTATCAAAAAGACCTGACGAGTCAAGCATTTCGTTCGAGGAATGAGCAAGGATTCCGGCGGAAAGCTCTTATTTGAACCCAGTTGAATGCTCATGCAGCCAGGCGACATCGACGTTATTGGCGGAGGGAACCCTTAGCGCTGTATCCTGTCCTCTCCTTAAAATGGGCATGGTGCGCTGATCTTTCCACTTGTGAATTTCCGAATGACCGTCCGCGAAAGCGAACCCCGCGGAGCGATGGTGATAACTCGCTGGAAAATCGATAATGATATATTTTCCTGGATCAGCGCTACCGCCTTTCAGTGGCGTGCCGGCCATACTCACTGCAAACCAGCCGTCGTTAATACTGTCTTCACGTTCGTCCAGGACCACCCAGATTCCAGCCGGCGAAGGGTCAATCATTTGAGAAATCTTCTTGTAAACAATCAAGCCGCCGGGACCGTCCCAGGCTTCGGAATTATATCCAAGCCAACTGTTCATGGACACGCTGCGAACTCGAGGCACGGGACCGGAAATTCCAGGGACCAAACCGACGGATTGATCCGCCGGGCATCTGTACGAGCGATAATTTCGCACGTAAGTTCCTAATTGAGCCTGCGGCCCGATGAGGTTTGCGATATTTGTATTATCAGCTACGGGGCCGTAACTGGGGTTGCGCATGTTCCCGATTATCCAACTTTGATAAGGTATTGCCGATCCGGAATCGTTCCCACAAATATTTCCATTGAAATCATCCGCGTACATAAGCCAGCCCAGCATAATTTGATGGGTATTGTTCATGCACTGAATCCCCTGTGCATGTTCCTTGGCTTTACTTAACGCAGGCAAAAGCAGACTGGCCAGGATTGCGATGATGGCAATGACAACCAACAATTCGATCAGGGTAAAACCATCCTCCCTCCGAATCATAGACTGGACGGGAACGTGCGGCTGACTGCTCATGCTATAAAAGACATCTACGTAAATTATTCAAGGGAGTCAAGGGACAGATAACTTAACATACCAAACAGGCCGCATCGAGGGAACCGGCGGAGTGCGCCCGTCCTCGGGCGCAGCAACTCACCTACCGACAACCGTGTCCAATTCGCTAAACCGCCACTGGTCGAACATTGCTGCGCCCGAGGACGGGCGCGCTCCGTCAGTCCTAACCGACAACCGTGCTCCAATTCGCTCACCGCGACTGGTCGAACGTTGCTGCGCCCGGGGACGGGCGCGCTCCGTCAATGTGCCTCGTTGAATGCTTCCAACACAGGCCGGCCAATCCAACACGTCGGCGGCTTCAGGTGGAAAATCCGCGCGATCGTCGGAGCCAAATCGTAAGTGTTCACCGGAGATTTGAGCTGAATTCCTGAAGCGATTCCGGGACCGTTGAGGATCAGTGGGATTTCGATCTCCTCCATCGTTGCTCCGCCATGACTGGTTCCAACTCCGCCATGGTCTGCGGTCATAATCACAACCGTCTCTTTTCTCATGCCGGTTTGATCGAGAACCGCCAACACTTTTCCGATCAACGCATCCACTGCTTCTACAGCCTTGAAATACTCCGGCGATTTCCAACCAGACTTATGTCCCGCATGATCCACGTCATCAAAATGAATGAAAAGGAAAGTCGGCTTTTTTTGGCGAATGACTTCGATGGCGCGCTCGGCTGTGAGCGCCGAGCCTTTCACGTTCTCGAGCAAGTCCGGCACTTTCGGCTCGATTAGCCGACCATATCCATCCCAATCGTGAACACAAGCAATGTAAGCCTTCGGTTTTTGCTCCCGAATCAAACCATAGATGGTTGGAAAAATTCCGCCGAGACCCACCGTCACCGGTGAAATATCGAATTTGTCAGGCTGCCAATCATTGGAGGTAACGCCATGCTGCTCGGGGCCGGCGCCCATAATCATGGAAGCCCAGTTCGGACTGCTGCTCGTAGGCATGACACCCCTGGCGCGAAGTGTGTAAGCGCCTTCGCGCATCAACTTGTGCAATACCGGCACGTTCGAAGGAGTGAAGCCCAGCGAACCGAAACCATCGCACCCAATCACAACAACGTGCCCAGGTGTCGAAGCCGCGCCACAAATTTGCGCGCCAATGAAGAAACCAGCAACGAGGATTGCAAGCGCCCAGGCAGGGCGCGTCAGTCCGTGCGCGCCGTCTGGCGTTCTAAATGTTAGCGTGCTTTTTAATTTCGCTGGGGCGAACGACCCGCACGGAGCGACGCGCTCCAGCACCCACCGTTGATCGGGAAGCATAATCTGATTGTTAAATTTCAAACTGGTCCGGCTTATTCAAACGTTTAGCGATAACAAAAATCCTGCGAGCGGAGAAGCCGCTCGCAGGATGTCTAATGTTCGTTTAGGAACAGCTTATGGCTGGCCAATTCGATAGAAACCACCCGATCCAGTCGTCGGAATGGTCTGCGGATTAGTCTGACTTGGAGCAGGTGTCCACGGCCCATTGAGAGTTGGAGCCACTTGAAGCGTGCCTGTTCCTGTCCAATAGATGGTCGTGGTACTGCCACTCTTCGAAGCGGACAGAACGACCGGCGGCGGGGCGGCGACATCGTAGAACGCGATATTATCCACACCAAAGTACCAGCTTGCTGTGCCGATCTGGAAGAAACGCAACCGCACGTCGGCTTTGTTCTTGGCAGCGGGCAGACGGAATATCTCAAGCCGCTTGTCGATGTTCGGGTTGTCATTATCTCGTGGGTAGATATAGCGGGCCAGGGCCTGTGAGATGGGCGCCAGGAGAGCGTCCCCATAATTACCGCCTTTAGAAACACCGCCGTCAATCCATGTCGCGGTATCCCCGTTCGGACCGGTCAATGTTGCGATAGCGTTAACGGTGGTATCTGTGTTAAGAATAATGTCGCCACCCGTATCGATCTCATCGATGTAATATACGACTGGCTGCCAGGAGACCCCTCCATCAACAGAGTACTCGACACCAGCGATGTCGTCCTGGTTCTGTTCGTAGAGACTGCCAAATGAGAGCGCCGGATTGGCGATCGCTGAGAGGTTGTAGGGGGCTGACTTAATGAACTGCACTTGATCGTCGTCGCGCACATCCGACTCAGCATAGAGAAGGTTGCCTGTGCTCAGATCATCAACGGTCACCTCGACTCCGTTCTTGGTCTGTCCTGGGGCGACCTGGAAGATGCGGCCTTTGAGTCCTGACAACCGCGTGCGGTCAACCACAATCCAACCCTTGTAAGAATCAGAATTAAGGTTGTCCAGATCGAGGCCTGGAGTGGCGCAGAAAGTTCCCGAACAATCGGTAAAGTTCACCGCGGTCCAACCCGTAGGAACGCTGCCCTCGGCATAGGAGTCGAAGTTTTCAGTTATGGCCGCCGCTGGGAGCACGATATTCCGGAGGTTGAAGAAGCTCCACCGCTGTGTGGTGTTGTAGGTGGCACCGACATTGCTGAAGCTCAGTTCTGCCAGGTGTTGATCACCGGGGAATTGAAGTGTGGAAGGCGTATAAGTCAGCGTCACGATACTGCCAGCGCGCACTTTGGTGGGGCTGATCACGGCGCCATCCAGCTTAAGAACCACGGAATTATCATCCAAGGCTGTCGTTCCATCGGAAATAACAACCACCAGTGAGCGACTGGGCTGATTCAGCACGCGTTGAACTGGCTCGGGACTGACATACTTGATGAAAGGCGGAATGGGAGTCGTCGTGGCACGAAATGAGGCCAGGCCTCCCTTTGCGATATCGTTGATCAGTACGTTGGTGTTTCCCACCTTAATGTACCATTCGATGTTGGCAGCGCCAGTTCCGCTTTCCCAGGACGTGCGGAAGCCATAAGTGCCGGCCTGTTGCACCGAAAGGTAGAATGTAGTATCGGAGTTGTTTCTAGCTCCATCGAATTCACCAACCCGAATGCCTCCAATGACATCCTGTGGAACCAGGCCTGCGGTTGTTCGGAATCCGTTGGCACTATTTACACCCATGGTTATGAGCCCAGCAGGCAGGTTGATGTAGGTAATCGCTTCAGCGGCGGCGCCATTGGCCGAAGCGTCAGTGGACGGAAGACCAGGGATCTGGCCGTCCGGTGTGAAATTGCCTAGGCTTCCCGCGGCGCTGTCGAGGTTCAGTACGCCCGCGATTTCAAATTTGACTGGAGCGTTTGCGGGACTGGGAGCTGCGGCGGCGGCGACAGCCGCGCCTTGTGCTGCCGGGTCAGCGAGGTTTGCCAGCGCAGTCACGCCGTCCGCTTCTTTGAGTTGGCCTGCCAGTGCTGCTTCGGAGCGGGCGTTGCTGGGCGTAGTAACAGCCTGGTTGGCAAAAATATTCCATTTGAACCCAGGCTTGGTAACATCGGCTACCACCTGCATGGCGGGCGTCAGAGTTCCATAAGGAGCAACTACGTATGCCCAGGCATTCGTAACTAAAGCTGGTGTGCCACCAGTGCCGCTAAAAACAATGGATGCGGTGTTCGGTCCCGAAGGCCAAAGAACCGAATTGGTGTAGGTGACAGTGGTGTCTGCACCGTTCTTGGTGATTGAAGTTGGAGTAACCTGTGTGCCATTGACCTTCAAAACGATTGAAGCATTGGATAAAGCATTTGTGCCATCGGTGATAACTACGACGACTTGAGCCGCAGGGCTGACGCTGGTAGCTCCAAAAGCGGGTGAGGTCGATTTGACGTAGGGATCGGCAATCGTCGGCACATTGGCAAGATTTGTGCCGCCCAACCCTGCATTATAAATAGCGGTGACTTCGCCAGGACTAAGCTCCCTTCTCCAGATTCCGAGATCGTCCATTAACAGGTTGATGATGTCGGTGGAGTTTGCCTCATAAAGACCTGTTCCGTCCTGGCCGATGTTAATGTTATTACCGATGCCAAAGGTATCCACTAAATCGGTGCATTGGCTAAGAGGTGTGGTAGTCAGCAGGACACCGTCCCGATAAAGAGATATAGAACCGACGCGATTGAAGGTGACCGCAACATGATGCCAGGTACCATCCCGTAAAATAGCCCCGGCACCGCCAGGGGTTATGCTGGCTCGATGGGCGTCGACACCCGAATCATCCTTGCAGACAACCCGGAAGTTACCGCCTGATTGCATATAGATACCCCATCCAGGGTTTTGGCTGCTGTTCCAGTTTTGGCTGGCGATGAACGACGGGTCGCTGGTCTGGTTGGTGTAATTGCACCAGAAAGAGATGCTGAAATTTGTCCCCGTGCCGGCGGAAACCGATCCAAACTGGAGCTCCGGCGGGTAGCCTAGGGTAACGAAGTTATTCAGGCTATTAGGTCCGTCAACCGTGAGCGCCACGGATTTTCCGAGCTTGCCCGTTCCTTGCGTGGGCGTACCCACTGGTGTGCCTACGATACCATTGGCCACCGAGTTGGTGAAGTTGCCCGAGGCATTCGTTCCGTCGAACGTGAGATGCACGACGAGCTGGTTCGCGATTTGCGCCTGGCTAGTCAGCGCGCCGAGGCTCAATGCCATGGCCGCAGCCAGTTTAATGATGGTTTTCGTTTTCATGCGGTGTCGGAGGGTTATGGGTTGCTGTTGTTTTGTTTTTGCGGAGACCGTGTGGAATTCAGAATGTGCTTTCATAAGGATCGGGCTTTGCCCGGTTTGCTTTTGTCTTTCTCTTTCTATTTCTGCGAATGATAAAGTTGAAGGGTCTGAGCTGCCTTTTGATCGCCCTGAGCTTGCGCGGTTTGCAACAACCCGCTCACGGTAATCAAGGCACGAGTGATAACGCTGATCTGCTCCTTGTTCATGTCTGGACGACCAGCTACGGATTGCAGGCTATTGAACGCCTTGGAATAATCCTTGGCCTGAACGGCAGTCACGACCTGGGTCGAGAGTTCCTTGAGTTCAGGTTTCGCTTTGGCAAAAGCTTTCTCGAAAGCGGCGGGTATTTCTGCCTCGGCCAACGGCGCCGGTGGGGTGCTGCTACCAGGGCCGCACCCAACTACTACCAGGCCGAGCGTAAGTAACAGGAGAGATGTGACACGTCCTATGGCAGGTAATCTCATGAACAACAAGCGGGTAAAAACTTTTAGTTCGGGACCGGGTTTATGGGGGTGATGCCAGTATAATGACGGTAATCGATCCCAACTTTCAAGCTGGTAAATCTGATGCGGGAAACATGCCCATCCACCCAGACCGTTTGGTTTCCCTTGCCATGCCGGTACCATTCATAATCGAAGTGGTAACCGAAATAATACTGCGTGGAAAGCTCACTATAAGCTCCTCCATTGGCCGGCCCAGCGCCAATCCACTGCGTCAGGATTGATCCGTACCCAGGGAAAAGCCCGATGCTGTCAACGCCGCCTTCCATCTTTTGCTCGGCGGCATCCTGGCAAAAAATCATTTTTGAAGGAGTTTGATACCAGGAAACTTTTTTGAGGGCTGGTTCGCCTTGGCCGAAACGGAAGACCAAAAAGTCGCAAATCCCGTAGGTGGAATTGCGCCAAAATTCTACAGGAAAATAACGTTGTCCGTCATGCCATTCGTCAGGATGGATTGTTGCCGGGCAGCCGAAGATGCGCCGATTCTTGGCGAAATAGTCAGCGTAGCCTAGCGCCCAATAAGCAAAACCGTTTGTTGGGGAAAGCAGGATATCAGAGTTCGGACTTGCGGTCCATTGCCCATCATTGGGCATTACAAATTCTTTTCTTTCATTAATATAATAGTAAAAATAATCCCTATTATCCTCAGCGTACATTCTTCCAGCTAGTCCAGCTTGTTTGAGGTTGTTGATGCACTGGGCAGCTTTTGCTTTATCTTTGGCTTTGCTAAGCGCCGGTAGAAGCATACCGGCCAGAATGGCAATAATCGCAATGACTACGAGCAATTCAATCAAGGTAAATCCGGTCCGTATTCGGAGAGGTTTCGATCCGCCTCGAGCCAAGCGCCCTAAGGCTGATCCTTGCGTATCAGGCATAGCTGGTAGATTTAGTGTAAGACCAATTATCCAACGATCCCGGGTAGAGCCACATTCAGGCCGGACAATCTATGTTTGCGATGCCGCGATTAAAACAGATTTTGGCCTCACTTGTCAATTCCATATTTACCGCTCGGCCGGCTATCGCCTTGGAGGTAGCTGGTGAGTAAGGTACCGAAGGGGGGTGATGGACTGATGGGCAAATGCTGAAAGGCTGAAAAAAGTGAAATCACAGGGTTCATAACACAAGTCGCTCGTATCTTTTCAGAATCCTCGCAACTTCGAGGAGGAGTTCGAATTGGGCGAAAACCTCGAATGTACCGTCGTGAGGCCAGGAACGGAGGAGGCCGGTTTTTTCACGGTTTCGGAACCAATAGGCGACTTGTTCGACGGCGGCTTGTTCGAGGTCGTCAGGGAGGGCGGTTTGGCCGGCGGCGGGGGTGTCCCCTGGCAAAACGTAACCTCCGGTGTAGGTGAGGCGGCAGAGGGCCGAGTGTCGGGTGTCGAGGGGGGAAGACAAAGAGACTACGCAGGCGCGGCGGATCAGATATTTTGTGCCGGCTTGTTCGGTCCAGCCGTCGGTTTCGTTTGTCTTGGTTTCGAATTTTGTGACGGACTCGATGGGGAAACAGGGGACTGCGATTTCTGTCTGGTCGGCGGGGAATTCTTCGGTGGCGCTGGTGGTTCGGGCCAAGGTCCGGTTGGTTTGTTTGTCGAAACGGGTGCTTATTGCCTTGATGGCGTTTGTTAGGAGAGCGTCGTAATCGGTGACGGTGATGGCCAGCCGAGATTTAAGGGTGGAGAGCTGGGTGAGCATAGGAAAAAAGCTGAAACGCTAAAATGGTGACATGCTGAAAAAAGAGGACTTAACAGGAGTTATTCACATTCGGCTGCGGGGCGTTGGACCGGGCGCTCCTCGCCGAATGCTGAATAACTCTGGAAACCGTATCAGGTAACTGAGATAAGAGAGAGATGTAGCTAGACTTTGAGTGACTAAGGGTTGCTCGCTTTTCCGCCGACAGAGATCATCATTGAGTCCTTCGGTGAGTGTGTATCATCAGAAATGCGTGCTCCAATGCCTGCGGAAATTAGAGTTCTTGCGGCTGACGCAACTATTACCGACGTCGTTTCGGGCACCAAGATTATAACACCCTTGGCGAGTGCGCCAGGAATGTAGGCCGTGTTCACCTCCGTGAAACCTGATTCGCCAAATACGGCGGCAAGCTCAAGCATCAGGTCGCCTGCTTCGGCGTCTCCGATTCTGCAAGAAAGGTGCACACTAAACTTCGGGAGCGGAGACAGCATTGTTTTCAACTTGTCGCGCACATCCTCGGAGAGGTGTCTCGGCCTCTGTGCTTCTTCCAGGAGTAGACCCCTTGCTTGAGTGTTGCTGACTGCGACCTGTGCGATCGCGAGATCCTGTTTTAAAGTAACAAGCTGTTGGGTTGCTGTGGCTGCCGCCTGCTGAACTTCGCGCAGTTTTTCTGTAACTTGCTGCGTAAAGCGATCCACCTGCGGCCTTATCTCAGCTAACATTGCTTCCTTCGACACCTTTGAAGCTGTTTCCGCAATGACTGCGCGCACTCTTGGCTCCTCGAAATGTTGGGCGATGTTGGTAAGTATCCGGGCGTCGGCTCTGACGAGGGCATTACTCATGTTCTGGTCGATTTTGGCCAGCCGTTGGGTAACTACGTTTTGCAGGCTTTTAATCGTGGAAATAATACCCCAACCGAAAACTAAGCCGATAAGGGCCATGATCCAGAGGAATGTTCTCCATGAGATGTTCCAAAGGAATCGTGGGTTCTTGGCGAGACTTATTGAGACCTCTTCGACAATTCGTCGTTGCTGTTCACTTGTAACTACTAAGGGGCTCAGTGGTTCGCCTAGGAGTAAGCCGCAACTTGGGCATGATGACATTCCTGGCTGGAGATTCGAACCGCATTCTTTGCACTTGGGAGGCATTTTTGATGATGTCGTAGCTGGATTCGAAGCCCCAAGGCATGTCACTATCTCTTCGGGATGTAGGGTTTTGCGAGGCGCTTGGCCGATTCAATCTCTTCTGGGGTCATGTCGGACTGGAGGTTTGCGAGTGCTTCGCTTGCTTTGAACCCTCGTGCTTGTGCGGCGTAGATGAATTTGTATGCCTGGATATTATCCTTTCCGACACCCAGGCCCGCGGCGTAACAAATTCCGAGATTGTAAAGCGCGTCCGCGTTGCCGACTCCGGCCCCCTTCCTGAGCCATTTCACCGCTTCATTTTCGTCCTTCCGGATGAGGTGCCCGTCCAGGTAGAGATGTGAAAGGAGAACTTGCGATTTCACGTTTCCTGCTTCAGCGGCTTTGGAGAGCCATTTCAGCGCTTCTGGGCCACTCTTTTCGACGCCGAGACCTCTCGCGTAACAGAACCCAAGGCTGTGCTGTGCTTCCGCATGATTTTGATCGGCAGCCTTGTGAAACCAAATTGCGGCTTCGGGCTGGTTTGTGGCGACACCTTGAGCCGTTGCGTAGCACATGCCCAAGCGGAACTGGGAGTCGGGGTGCCCTTGATTAGAGGCTTTTGTGAGCCAAGCTACTGCTTGGGCGGCGTCTTGTGGTATCTCGATACCGAGCAGATAACAGCCGGCGAGATCGTGCTGGGCGACAGGGTCGCCGCGTTCGGCGGCTGCTTTTAGGCGGGTGATGTCGTTTGTTCGCTTGGTGAAGATTTGTGATGGGGCTGAGGAACAAATACTCAAGAGAATCGCCAGACCTAAGATAGCGGATGCTGTAGTTCTCATTTGAGGTGGTTTGCGGTGCGCCTGAGTGAGTTGCTGAAGCGCTTCACTTGCGCAACCAAGACGTCACCATAGTATAGAACGACTACCACGAGTAAAATTACAAGCATCCACTTGCCGATCTTTTCTTTATCAAAGTTCCAGGATGATGAAACAGAAATTCCTGTTTCGCGGAGCAGTGTGTGCCCGCGAAAAACGAATTCGATGCTCTGATCCGGCTCAAGGCGCTCAATGGTGATGTGATAAGCGACCATTTGGGGGTGTCGCACTGGCCTATGGGCACACGGATCTTAAGCATTGTTCGAGACTCGCGCTCTAGTTTTGTGTTTTATAATAATTCCAAAAAGCCTCCGACAGAAGGTTATCGTTTGTCTGGAGCCGAACCATGTTAGCAGGAACAACTCCGTGAGCGCTCAGTTGTTAGCGGCGCTTGCTCTTTTTTCCGATTGGGACGTGCTCAACAACTGCGGTTGATTTATGCGTGCGCGCCCAGGCGACAGACTTGAATTGGCCTGTTTCAGCGCTTCTTCCGATCTTACGAGCTTTTGGTTTAGGCATATATGAATTGTTTGAAGTGTAACCTCTACGGACCACGGACCGAGGATAGGTATTTTGACTTTGAGTTGCAAGATGTGATTCAAAGTGATCGGGACAGTAGGCGGCGATGAAACTTTGGTATTTCATGCTTAAGAGAGGTCTCGGCGAGGGATTGGACCTGGCCGATATTCGGATAGAACGTCGCGGATAGCGGATAACGGATAGCAAATTTTTAGGATGCGGCAGTTAACAATGCGGCGGTGGCGTCAACGGCGGCGTAGTCGAAGTCGATTTCTTCGATGAATCTTACGGCTAGTTGATCGTTGGCGAAGTAGATGTGTTCGCTGGTGTCGATCCGGGGGCTGCCGTGCTCGCCCATCCACCAAAAGCTCATTGCGCCGAAGACGGCGATGGGGGTGTCGGCGGCGGCGCTGGTGGTGAATGCCTGGAGGACATCGGTCCAGACGATGGGGTAACCGTCTAGAATGGCGGTGCCGTCGGGCAGGCGCTGATAGACATTTGGTTCGGCGGTCGTTTTGAAGGTTGGCAGTTGTGTTTCCCAGGTGCTGTCGAGGTAATAGGCGGAGAGCCGGCCGTTGAGGGCGGCTTTGTTCACTTTCGTGCGCAAGGAACGGAAGTCGGCTAGCGTGGCGTCGCTGGGCTTGGTTTTCGTGGCGGCCAAGGTGATTGTCTTGGAATTGTCGCGGGCAATTTGGACGATACCTTTGACGGTTTCGTATGTACCGCCACCGTCGGCAAGGAAACCCCAGGTGTCTTCGGCGCGGGCGAATTCGACTGCTCCGTAACGGGCGAGGAACTGGCCCATGGGGACAATGCTTTGGTCATCGATTTCGCGCGGGAGCCGAACGATGCCGCCGATCTTGTGGGATTCCAATGAGGCGAAGGTGACGGTGGGAGATTTTTCGCCGAAGGCGGCTGACATGGCGATGGAGCCGAAGGCGGGACGGGTGCCCATGCGGGCGGGCCGGGCTGTGCCCATGCCGATGGGATACGGGGACATGCGGCGGCGCACGACGCCGAAGTCGCTGATCAGTTCGCGGAGCTCGCCGCTGTATTCGACTGGCAGGGGAATGTCGGTGGTGTTCAGGGCGGCGCGAGTGACCAGGTTCAGTTGATCGCGGGCGAAAGTGATTAGGGCGTCGCGTTGGTGTGGCTGGGAGGCCAGGGCTTCGAGTTTTCCGCTGCGGTCGCAGTGCTGGATGAAGGTGGCGGCGAGTTGGCGGGCGCAGTCGTCGCTTACGCGACCGGGGCAGCGGGGGGCGTGGAGCGAAGAGCGGGAGAACGTTGAGCGTCTTAGGGCGGTTAGGTCTTGGCGGAGGGTGGCGTTTTGGTCTTCCAAGGTTCTGACTGCGGAGGGAAGGGATTTTACTTCGGTCCAGCCGGTGCGGATGTCGGTGACCAGGGAGTCTAACTCGGCGGACGGAGTATTGGAGTTTTGGAGTGATGGAGTGGTGGGGTCCGAGGAAGTGGTGGAGTGCTGGAGTGATGCGGTATTGTTCATTGTTGTTTATTTTTTCCGCGTGTGGAGAAACGGGACCGGAAAATAGCGAATAGCGAATAGAGAATGATGAGGAGGAAGATCTATATTGTTACCTTGAAAAAACGCGACCCTTGACACGAGTTGTGTCAAGATGTTCAGTAGGTAATTAGACATAGCGCCAAATGAAAAATCAGCGGAGAAAACCTCAAAGCTTGGGCGACACCGTCCGCCCAAGTGTGTGGCTCCTTGTCGCTGTGGGGGTGGTTCTCTGCATCCTTATGATTTACGCCCGCGTCATTTATCAGAATACGTCGTGCCGAACGAGCCCGGTTGCTCAGATGGGTGCCGATATTCAAGAGTCTCCAACTCAAAGCGGCAGTTTTTCGGGAGTAACATATTTGGATTCTCGCCCGGAGACAGAGGATGCGGGCTTCACCATAGCTGAACTGGCAACAATTAAAGAGACGCTGGAAAACCGCCGAAACTGGGTCGATGGTACTGACAGTTTTTGAATGCGGACTCGGCGAGGCTTTGTCCGGGGTTTGCTCGTGTTCTTGTGGGCTCATTTGTTTGTTGTCATGTTCATGCTTTTTTTCTATTTCCCGCGAGGCAAAGCTAAACGTGTCTAAGAAGATTTCGAAACTGGCGGGCGAAAGAGAGGGTCTCAGACGAGCTCGGCCTCGGAGGACTTGTAGGATGTAGACCGACCTCTCGCTGATCCTCTCCCCCGGGAGAGGAAAGTAACGTGTGGCGCAGGAGATCGGCCAGTTCCTTCAGATCGGACTTTTCGATGGTTCCGGATTTGTACGCCAGAGCCAGGGCGTTTGGATTGGCGGGGATGGCGACGGCGGAGACTTCCAACAATTCTTGCTCAAGGTAGCGGCGGCGAGGTACTGAGCGTGGAGCGTGAGGCGTGGAGCGTAAAGAATCGGACGAAGAAGCCAGATCTCCCTGGCCCCCTCCCCTCAAGGCGGAGAGGGAAGGCGATTCAGAACCGTCACCGTTTTCCCAGCGGAGTGGGATGAACCCGACGCTTACGGCTCTGAGAAATTTACCGCTGTAGAGGGCGTGGGCGATTCTTGCCATAGGGTTGGCATCGACTGCGAACTGAATTCTCTGGTGGAGCTTACCGGATCGAACCTCTGTGACTAGGGCGCGACCTAATGTATATATGATGTCGCCGTATTGGTGGGCGTTTTGGAAGACTGGGTTCTTTCGGTAGGTATCGAGTTTCCAGCCGGAGGCGGTGATGACTTCGTCGTAACGGTCGAGGGTTTCGTCGCTGCTGATGAAGTCGAGAGTGGAGGAAAGTTCGCCCTCACCCTGGCCTTCTCCTCCAATGGATGAGAGGGAAGATTCGCGGACTTCTATTTGGATGGTGCTGCGTAGGCCTGGAGTACCGTCGTTCAGAGCGATCAGGCGATCTGTATATATATTAGGTGTGTTCATTTTTGGACTTGGGAGGAGAGCCGCCCTCACCCTGGATCCCTCTCCCATCCGATGGGAGAGGGGCCGTGGTGCCGACTGGGTTCAGGGTTGATTTTAGGTAGCCGGTGTTACCCCAGGGTATGGGCTTGAAACCTAAATCGAAGATTCGGTTGAGTTCGTTGAAGGGGATTCCCATGTCGAAACCGGTTTTTACGGCAGCGAGGCGGCTGCGGCGGGCTTCTTGCATGATGGGAAGTGCATCGGTATCGAACCAGCCGACTGCGCCCGGGTCGATGGTTTTTACGGTGGCGTCTTCTTCGGCTTCCAGGCGGCTGCAGAGGGGTGCGACTCTGTTTTCAATGAAGTTCAGGCGCGCACCTTGCATCACGTCGTATTTTGCTTTGTCGGTGGTGGTGATGATCTCTTCCGGGACTCCGAAGGCGGCGCAGATTTCTGATCGGGAGAATTTGCGGTGGTCGAGAAATTGCATGTCGGCGCTGGAAAGTTGCGGTTTCACGATTTCGGCTCCGCTCCAGAGAAGTAGCGGGCGGTCGGCTGTTCCGGCTTTGTTTTTTCGGTTGCGCAGAGCTGCTAAGATTTGCTCGCGCTGACTGGGTTCGAGCGGGGTTTGTGTTCTGACTACTACTCCGAGATCTGCGTTGTTTTCGATGAGGCCTTTCATGAAGGCTCCGGCGGCGTAGTCGGTTTTTGCCGCGATCTCGGCGACGTACAGAGGGGGCATGCCGCGCCAGAAGTCGAATGGGTTTGGGAGTTTTTCGAACCAGACTTCTTCCGGGAGAAAAATCTGGGATTCCAGGGGTGTGTTTCTTCCGAAGCCGGTGTAGCGCCAGCCTACAAGTTTGTGATCGTCGATTATGTGGTGAAAGCGGGTGGAGTCGAGCATGATGACGCGAGCTAAGCGGCGTGGAGCGTGGAGCGTGGAGCGTCGGGAGCGGGAAGAAGAAGCCACCTCACCCTGGCCCTCTCCCCCTTGGGCGGAGAGGGAATCTGCTCTCGGGCTGTCTTCGTAGATTGGGATGCGGAAGCATTCGCCGCGGAGCATTAGCCAGATGACGCGGAGTTCCCAGTATTGGAAACGGTTCATGTGCGGATGCGGGCGATCGTAGAAATCTAGCAGTGGGCCGGAAGTGATCAGGTTTTCGCGGCCTCGTTCGCCGGCAGAGAAAAGGAAGGGGATGTTTGCGACTTGCTCGGCGAGGACATTGATTGCGCGGTAAACCCATACGACTTGCTGATAGGCGTTGGAGAGGACAGTCGTGCTCGTGGGCGTGTCTTCGCCTCGGAGCCAGGCGGTGGGGTCGGATTCGGAGGCGGATTTGGTGACTGGTTCCGGTAAGCGCGTTATGTTGAAACCGAAAAGTTTCATAGAAAATGGCGAATAGAAAATAGAAAAGGAGGAGATGCTAGAGGCGGGATGCTGGTGCTACTTTTTTGAAAAAGGGTGTTTACTTTTTTCGTTGTTTCTGGCTCGGTAGTTGGCGAAGGGTGGTCGTTCGTATCTTCAGCGGGATTCCTCATCCCCACCTCCTTGGCGTTCGACCACCCGGCCTCATCCGGAAAAGCAGAAAGCAGAAATTTATTTGCGTCGTTAGGGTGTCTTGATACGGTCTGGATGTTCCCCTGCTGGGAAACGGGTGGTCGTTCGCACACCAATGGGATTCTTCATCCTTCTCCTGCGAACCGCCACCCTCTTCGAAGTGCTGGATTCTGGTTCCTTGATCCTGGATACTGGAAATATGAGCGAGCAGGAGACCGCTGAGAGAACGGAGGGTGCCAAGGCATGAAGCCAACATGAAGAGGGGCGGGGGCGTCTTTGTTTGGATGTTTGCTTTTGTGCTCATCGCTTACCCGCTGAGCCTGGGACCAGCGGTGAAACTGGTGGATAGCGGATTTGTCGACAGAGAATACGTTTTGCTGCTGTATAAGCCGGTATTCTTTCTTTATTCGCGTGTTCCTGCGGCTCACAAAGTCTTTGAATGGTACCTCTTTAGTGTTTGGAAGTGTGCGACCTGTACACTGTAGTGAGTCGGCGATGCGGGCTAGTTTTCCGGGGAGAGTAAGAGTTTTAGCCCAGTAGCGCATAGGGTTCTTCGTAAGGTCTGGCGGCTTCCTGGCGGAGGGCTTTGGCCCAGAAACGATCGCAGTGACTGTTTTCGGCTTCGCCGTCGAAACGGATGTTGCCGCTGCCGGTCACCTCTTTTCTGAGTGCGCGGAGATCGGCGCGGAGTTTGTCGTCCCGGACGATTCGTAGTTTTCGATCTTCGAAATTGCTGCGCAGGCCGAAGGCTAGTTGCTCCTTGAGCGGGGCAGTAAATGTGAGTCCTTCGACTTTCCAGCCGAAACGTTCTTTGGCGCGTTCATGCAACTGGATTCCGAGACCGCCGGCGTCCAGGCATGCACGTTTTAGCTGGGGCAGTTGGAGCAGTTCGTACAGGTTGTGTTCTATTTCGGAAAATGTGCGGTTGTGGAGCTCGACGCGCACCCGGTCCCACATGACGTCCCCAAGTTTTTCGCCCACATCGAGAACGCAAAGGTTTTTCTTTCGGGCGACATCCATGCCCAGATAGAGGGCGGTATCGGCATGTGCCAGGAGGTACTGCTTTAGCTCCGGAATGGTCATCAGTTTAAGGGCCTGGTCTTCGCATGAGTTGATCATTTCGTAGGTGATGAAGGCGGCGGATTCGTCGGCGGGGACGCAGCAATATTCCTGGAGCCACTGTTCCTGGTCGATGCATTCTGAGCGGATGCGTTTCAGGAATTTGCTGCGCGATTCGTTCCGGCCAGATTTCTTGTTTATCCGTTCGACGATGCCTTCATTGACAGCTTGCTGAAGTGTAAGTTTGTAGTGTGTCCAGCCCATGGGATTTCCACGCTCGAAGATGTCGCGGATGAGTTCGTAGAACAGAGTTTGGGTTCCACGGTGGGTGGAGAGGATGGTTATCGTGCCGCCCCAGGTTGTTACTGGCTTGGCGACGCGATAGAGGAGACGCTGATCTTTGTGGAGGGCGAACTCGTCGAGAACCACATGGCCACACTTTCCTGCGAGAGCGTTTGGGTTGGACGAAAGGGCGTAGATTCGGCGGCGGTTAGCGAATTCGAGCGCAAAGGCAGAGATATTGTTGTCCTGGTCGAAAACGATTTCGCCGAGATCAGTCGCGCCAAGATGGAGGAACCGAGCCCAGCGATAAGAATTCTCAATGGAGAGCTTGGCCTGGACCTGATCGCGCGTAGAGATGAAGGCGTCAAAGCGAGCACCTGGTTGACTAACAAGGCCAACCATTCGGTAGTCAGTGGAGTTTGAGCCGCCAACCTGCCTGCCTTTCTCCATGATTTTTGCGGGCGAATCGTCATTGATCCAGCGCGCTTGTGTGCGGATGAAGTATTTCGGATCGGGGTGCATCAGAGTGTCGAGGGTCGAGGGTCGAGGGTGAGTGGCGAGGGGAGTTACTGCAGAAGTGCTGGAATCGCTTTTGGTGCAGATGGCTGCAGATAAGTGCAGATGGCTGCAGATTTTGGCTACATGAGGTTGAGTTCTTTCTCCATCTGCTGACGGGTCTCGACTCTGAGGCCAACTGTTTTGGTGGACGAATTCGTGGAATCGAGCTTTGCTTCGCGTTCGGCCAGTTCAATTCGATGTCGTTCGCACTTGAGTTCGGCGTTGCTGATTGTAGCGAGGGCATTCAGGAAGGGGATGAGCTTGGCTGGGTCATCGCGGAGGAGATCCTTGAAGTCATCACAATCGAGTTGCCGAACCATTTCGGACAGCCTGGTTGCGGCAAGCTGGAGTGTGGCTTCGTGAATTTTGCTGCCGCCGTCCGGGCAGGCAAGATCCATTGCGACTTCTTGCTTAATGCGGGTCTCGTCCAGGCGGCGGAGTTCACGAAGCCAATCCTCATAGCCAGTGGCGGACCACCGGGTGATGTTGTTTTCTGAGATTCCTTTGGCGTGCTCGCCCAGGATTTTTAATATTTCGGAATATGGGAGGCCATCGAGGAGCATAAAGTTTAGGCTGTCGCGAACTTTTTTTGGCAGCCGGCCGATCTTGCTATGGCGCCGGAGCGCCGGAGTTGGGATGGTGTTCGGAGCTGGCTCGGGCTCTGAAGGTTCGGGATTTTCAGGATCCATAATAAAATCGAAAAGCTGAAACGTAAAAAACGTGCAGTCCTACTTTTTTGTGCGTTCGTCCAAGCGAGCCAGGCCGGCTTCGATTGATGTTCCGAGGTGTTCGATTTTTTCGCTCAACGCCAGGAAGCGGGCGTCGATTTTATCGCGGACGGTTGTTAATTCGCGGTGGAATTCTGTTTTCGTGACGTAGGGCGTTTCGGCGAGGCGCTTCTTAAAGAAAAGCTGTTTTATCAGGAGGGCCATTGAGGCTATCCCCGTGGCTGGAATGAGCCAGTTTTCTATTGAGCCGGGAGGGGGAGTGGGAAGCTGTAGGAAAAACATAAGACAGCTAATGGTTAGTGAATCAGTGAGTGAGTGAGTTCTGGAGGGGAGGGCAACCGATGCAACTTTGGTCTGAACGAACTTGGCATTCCATGTTCCTGACTTGTGGGTTGCCTGTCAGAGCCTGAGTTGCATCGGCTGGGGTGACACAAAGGAGCGAAGGCGCGAAGGTCCTAGTGGACGAGCACGAGCGGGGAAGGAGAGAGCCGTTCGCTTGTATAGTGCTGTGCGCTGTTGCTTTCATTTGCGGGGAAGGGTTCGAAGAAAAAGCTGAAATCTGACATTGTGAAACGCTGAATCGATCAGTGGTTCCCGGGGGTGAAGCGACGCGTGGTGGATATTTCACCGTGAAACCGGCCATGTCGGTGGGCGAGAAACCATGCGCCTACTACAGTTGCTACGCCGCCGAGAATGAGGAGTTCGTGACCGACAACCAGGGTGGGGACAATGATGAGGGCCAGGCCACCGAGAGCGATGGCAGCGCTTGTTGTGACGCTGCCGATGATGACTCTCAGCGGTGCCCAGAAAAAGGATGCGAGGCCGAAAACGAACATGGCGAGTCCTGCCCAGACAACTCCTTTTAGACTGGAGAGTTTGGCTTTCAGTTCGCGGGTGGTATCTTTTTGCGCTGCGCCAAGTTCTGTTTTGGCGCGCGTTTCTTCGCGTTCTGAGATCAACCCTCTTTCGCTTAGGCTTCGGATTGCGATGGGTCGGGTGTCGAGTGTCGGGTGGAAAGTGTAGGTGCGGACTTTTATGGTTTCTTGCTCTTGACGGCTGATTTGGGAGGGATTTTCGGTTTGAACCAATTTCTGGGCAATTCCGGCTGGTTTTGGGACAGACATGGCCTTGCCTCCATGGAGCGGCCGGACGGCTGTACAGGCGCAAAAGGCGATTGCTGGGATGGAGAATAGACAATAGCGGATAGAAGAGCGGAGGGTTGAGTGTGGCAGATGGTTTTTCATGATTTTGAATCTGTTTTGCATTGTCACCCTGTATGGGGCGACAAATCATGTCGGTGGACCGACAAACCATGTCGGTAGAAGGGTCGCCGCTGTCGGTGAACGGACAAAGTCAGGTACGGGTTTGGGAATCAATGGGAAGCCCAGAAGATTCCAGGCGGGGGCTCGTAGGTGAAACATCCCGAGGCGTGCCTCGCAGAGGGAAAGAGAATGAAATTTGCGAGATGGAGAGCGAATGGGCACAGGACAGCGTGTGGCTGGCCGCGAATATCTGTTGCGCGCAAAAGGTGCCGTTGCAAGCGCCATATGGCTATTCTCACTGTGTCTGAGGCATTCTGGGCGCTGTCTCTGGTTCGGCTGTTGTTCTCCTGCTGAAACTTGGTAATTGCTTCAAGTTCGCGGAGGGCTTCGGCTTTTTCGGGTTCGGAGGCATCATCAGAGTCGAGTATTGCTTCGAGCTGTCTTTCTTTGCGTAATAGGGTGCGCATGGTTTGGGCGTCGTCCAGCGCCAGACTGCGCTCCTGGATGCGGGCGTTACTTTGGATTGTGGTTGTTTTTCCTGTGGCCGCATCGATCAGCGGGGCCAGACCGAGCTGCTTGCGGTACATTTCCGGGATTTTTGCGATCAGATCGAAGGCGTGAATTGGGTTCTCCGGCGGATTTAGAAGGAGATATGCAACATAGAACATTCCGCGCTCGTGTTTGATTTCGGTGTCTTGGCCATTAAATGTAAGACGCCAAACGCCGAGCCCTTTTTGCAGCGAGTAACGCGACTTAGGAGGAGGAGACCGAGCGGAGAGGGAAGAGGGGCGAGCGGAAGCAACCATTACTCCGATTGCAGAGAGCATCTCTGACATCGAAATGGGAAGTGTTTCGGCTGATGAAAAGATCTTTCCGACTTGGGTGTAGAATTCTGTGTCTGCGACGTTGGGCTCGGGGATTGTGATTTCGCGGGCGGCAAGCTCCTCGCTAAATGCGCACAAAAATCTGGAAAGGAGATCTCGGCCGATTCCCCGAAGAACCTCCAAGTTCGTGGACCGCTTTGGTGCGCCCGGATGCACGGCTGCGTTCCGCGTGTCCACCGAAAGTGACAGCATAGAGAATGCCAAGTTTAGCCACGCTGGTGGGTTCGATTAGATTGGCTTGAGATTTGTTGGAAAGGCTGAATGTAGGAGTAGTCTCAAGAAAACTGCTGCGAATTTTTTATTTTTGTTGACTCATGGCAGCGCTCTCAAATAGAAATTCGACGCTAGGTGGCTCCCGCGAAACTTTTGATCAAGGGCGGGGAACAAATAGAACACAAGCTTAGGAAGTTTATGAACGATGGAAAGTGGGCAGATCGTGTCGATCCCAGCTTAAGTCGAACCTTATTTCTTATCGGGGCTGACATTTCAACTAAAGAGGTAGCGCGCGCATCAATCGAAGAGCTTCCGGGTGATTGGATTTTTTGGGCCGAAGGAGGCAATGCGGTGGCAGAGAGAATCTTTCGGAGCGGAACGCGTGGTATTGCCATATACGACTCGCCTTGTATTGACGATGCGACCGTTCGCTTCATTAAGAACACAAGTGCAAAACATCCTAATGTACCTTTACTGTTGATCTCTTCGACAGAAGACCCCGCAGCAATAGTTTCGTGCCTTATCGCTGGATTGAGGGGATTTTTGAAAAAACCTCCAGCGGTGCGTGAGCTGGCGCTCGCCATCAGTTCGGTTGTTCGAGGCTGGCCAGCTCTATCGACGGCGGCGCAGTCAGCTGTGCTGGACTGGCTATTACGCTCGTCGTCGCGCAGACAGGGACTAAGCCCTCGTCAATTGCAAATTATTGGGAGCTTGGCGCTGGACCGCACGGATAAGGAAATTGCTAGCCATCTCAATATATCTCGAGAGACGGTGCATGTGCACTTGCAGAGGCTTTACAAAAAGCTGGGCGCGCATAGCCGATCTGAAGCGCTTGAATGTTGTTTGGATGCGCAGGTTGAACCAACGGGGGAGCAGGAAGGAATGTAACCCATAAATAGCCAACGCGAGCGCTGGCGCGTTCCACGTACGCAGATATAGTGGTTTTATCTTATGTAGGGTTTTTAAACCTACTGAGACAATGCGTATAGCTGTCGCGCAGAAAGCCGTTGTGCGACACCTATCTTTCCGACTCCTTGAAGCAGCCCGAGGATCTGGCGTCTGCGCTTATAGGAAAGAGAAGACGTAAAGAAAAGTAATGGCTGTTTACAGATCAAAGTATCTATGAGCAAAATCAACTCGCTGATCGAATATAAATGGAAAAGGCGTTTGTTTACAACTAGCACGTCACTGGCTGCGTTTATACCACTGTTGTTAGGTGGAAGATTGTGCTTTGCCGATCATTATTACACATTAGACTCGTCCTCGCATGCGTCGTCTGCCACCGCGGCGTATACCAATGACTCAATTCCATGGCACGTCTCACAGTATGCTATAGCTACGGACGGTACTACGGTTTCCGCACAGACGCTTACCTTTTCTGGATCGGGATTGGCGTTTGCAGGGACGTCTCTCGATGAGTGCTCGAGTTGTAGTGGTGGACAGAATCCTATAACCGAAGCGGCCGCCTGGGCCAGTGGTCTTTTTAAAAGAGATTCGGAACATGACGACGACACACCAGTTGAGGTCAATATGGCTCTTAATGTTGCGGGCGCGGTGGATGCCTGCAGTCATATCCATGCCACAGGGGGCGGGTCCCTTACGGGCTCAGCGCTGGCTCACGCAGAAGCGTACGCTGGCTCGACTCTGGGTACGAACAAAGCCACTGTGGACATTAATAGTACAGTGAATTCCGGTGCACCCGCTTACGGTGGCTGCACAACCAACTCATATCAAACATCGAGCTGCGACGGCTCTGGCTGCTGTGGGCATTCCGAATTTGGTATGTCCTGCAGCACCACCTATTACCCAACTAGCAAAAACTTCTATGTCTATGCAAAGATCTATTGCAGGGCTGAGGGCCACCTTTATGGATCGGTAGGTGAGGCGGGGAGGATCTGGGGTTCGGCAGGTGGAACCGCTTACGCCGGGGGGAGTATCACGATAACGGCTCATTGACTCGCTATTTTGCTGACGTATAGCAATGAAGTTGAAAGGAAGAGGAGTTCTCGCCGTGCTTCTGATCTGGAGTGCCGTTGAATCGGTCACGGGTAGGATCTCCGAGGATGAGGTCCTCCCAGCTAGGCGAGCCGATAGTGAATTAGCGGAGCAGATCGCAGTAACTTACTTAGGGGACAATTTTGCAATGTCACTGGTATCTAAGGAATTTCTTGACTTCCTATTAACACCGGCGTTAATGGTACAGGAATCAATTTCCGAGAATGTGATTATTACTTACCCTTCGGAGTAGGATGATAAAAAAGGTCGCTTCTAACTCGGGCATCGCCTTTGTTGCAGCTATTTACGGTCTTTTAAAGATATGTTGTTCTGACACTATAGCTCTGGAACCTTGTGGTAAAGGAGTTGGACCCGTTGAGTTTGATGCCGTCGTTGAACTGAATCATCCTTCGGGTTATTTTAGTAGCATTTTATTCCTCCGATACTGGGTAGCGCCTGACTACTACCATGTCGCGAGCGTATGGGTAGAGCCTAGCGAGTCAGACTATTGCCTTCCTATTTACGCTCCAAGCCTTTATATAGGCAGTAAGCTTGATTCCTTTGTTGTTGGCCGGTCAGTGGGGGGTTCTCCAGAAGAATCATTCGTTAAGCCATTGAGCACTCGAAAGCAGTTTAGGCGGATGCTGGGTGACTATCCGGCATCCGACTTGCGATACGCGGAGGAGGAGGCAATAAAGGATCGTTTGACAGTGAAGGACATACAGCCGTTGAGAGTAGTGCCAGTTGGAAAATCAAGTAGCGCTACTACCTTTCTGCTGGTGCGAGCCCCCGAGCAACAGCAGGTGTCAGTGATTAGTGCTGTGCTTGCGAAAAGCAATTTGCAGTCGCTACAATTTCATGACGGTGACGGACGCCTTGTAAAATCTATCAATTATGAGTACACTTTCAACTCACTGTTACTGAAGCGCGAGATTGTATATCTGCCTGAGAGGCAGTTTATTGCAGCTCTGCCAAATGGCAACGTAGCAGTGAAAGTTCGGGGTAAAGAATATAATTTTAATTCTTTTCCCGTTACTCATGAGATAGGCGGAAGATGTTGCACAATAGATTATGACCCCACGGAAATCGGGGCAGTTGCTTATAGCCTACCGTCTCGGATAGTAGTGCGAGGTGACGCCGATCAGAGAGTCATCAGGTCCGCCGTTTTTAAGCATTTTAAGAGAACAACTCACTCAGCATCTGAAGTGCAGGATATTGCTCGCCAATTTGCTGAGTTTGGGTCGGCGGAATTCGTTAGTAGAATGCTTTTATCTAAGTATCGGAAGCCCAACAATGGAATCGTATGCGAGCGAGACTATGGCGCGGCTCAAGCTCTCCGTCAGGATTTCATGCGGGGTGTGCGCTTGGGCAGCTTAAGCATTGGTGAGCGACTAAAAAAGCAAAAGCTTATCATTGATCTCAACTCGATCTTGGGGGACGAAGAAGCGTTGCAATGTGCTTTCGAAGATTATCTTAACACTTTGGTAGAGTCAGGGTGTTCAAGCGTGGTCCCTTTCAGTGGTTATGATGCCATGGAATCAGCGATTATGAAGAGACGCTGGCACTTGGCGGACAAACTAGTAGACTGCTGGGTAGGCGTGGTATCTAAGTCTGTTTCTTTGGAAGCTGTTGTTGGGTTTGCAAAGTACGAAATCGCACGGGGCGCGGGATGGACAGCGTTTCAGTTACTAAATCCATTTACAAGTGTCGGTAATATCCAACCAGACGCTCAATTCGAGCGAGATGTCCTAATGTGCTGCGCGTTAGATAACATGATAAGAGCACCAAAAGATGGGACGTCCGATATGGCCCGCGCTCAGGTTGACTGGTGCGTTTCAACAGTGCAGGCGGATAGTCTCGGTAGCCTTTTGGTGACCTGTGTGGAGCGTGCGAACGAATCAATGAGGAAGCTGAAAAACCTTACGGAGGCAGAAAAGGCCTACCGGAAACAATTGGAGAGCATCTCGCACCTTGAGCGTAGGGAGTCGAAGAACCCCAAGTCGAGGGTTCCCTGACAATAGCCCCATTGGGACGGCAGAACGAGCCGTTGTTCTTCGCTATTCTCGACCGTCCCAATGGGACTGAGACCGCGCCAGTCGCTTCAAATCCTGTGGCATTGTCCGGGGATGGGAGCACTCCTCTAAACAAGGCCGAATTCAGACCCAGTGACAAAGCTCTTACTTTTCCCAAATCTGCCGGGATTCGGAATCGATAAGTCCCCCCACCGTGACCTGTCCCCGCTTCTCGCGGACACCAATTGATATTTTATCTCGACTAAATCCCACTGCGCAACAAGATGAACGTCGCTCCAAGGCGAGCATAATGAAAAAATGGAAAAGATGTAGTTTTGAAATCGAGGGAGCGGCCTCCCTTGGTCCGAAACGCCCTGTTCTTCCTGCCTCAGATGCCGCCCGAGCTGCGCGGCGTAATTTTATTAAAGCCCCCATGCCCTTTTTACTTCTGGGCTGTATGATTGTCGCGGCCTGCACAACCGGTTGCGAGAAAAAAGCAACCCCTGCCGCACCTCCCGAGGTCGCTAAGCCAGTGAACATCGATAGCCTTCGCGCCAAAGCAGACAGTGGCGAGGCGCAAGCTCAAGCAGACCTTGGCGCAGCGTATGCAAAAGGAGAGGGAGTGAAGCAAAGCTATACCGAAGCCGCGAAATGGTATCTCAAAGCTGCGGAACAGGGAAATCCTTCGGCACAAAACGCTTTAGGCGAACTTTACGAAGCAGGTCAGGGAGTCGGGAAGAACAGCTATGACGAAGCGGCTAAATGGTATCGCCGAGCCGCCGATCAAGGATTTGCCTCCGCACAATACAATCTGGCGGCGTTGTACGTGATGGGAAACGGCGTGCCTCGCAGCAACGCCGATGCAGCCAAGTGGTACATTCAAGCCGCCGAGGGAGGGAATAAGCTCGCGCAATACAACGTAGGTATGCGCTACTATGAAGGGAATATCCTGGCGAAAGACCCAGTCGAAGCCTACAAATGGCTCACCCTCGCTGCCGCCCAGGGAGTTGAGGACGCAGCCAAAGCCAAAACCGATCTGAAAAGCCAAATGAAACGCCAGGACATCTCAGAAGCCGAAAATCGCGTCCGCAACTTTGTTGTGCGAAAAACAATCTCCCCTGGGCACTGAATCCCAAAAGTTCGAAGCTCGCTCTTTTTTCGCAAACGCAGACAGGAGATTTTTACCACGGATAAGACTGGATAACACGGATAAGATACGGAAAAACTAAAGTTTTTAGTTTCATGTGTTTCCTGCAGTTTTAGAGATGAAAACGTGTTTAATGGGTGAATTTCTCTTCAGTCTTATCCGTGGTCTCCAGTCTTATCCGTGGTAAAAATCTCCTGCCCTCCCCTTCTTCTGTTTCATTCCTGTTATCCAGCTGGCCATGCGCATTTTTCCCCACTTGCGAGAAGCACGTTATGGGCAAAATTAGATTAAGGAAATGCTATGAACGAAAGTCCGCATACAGAAACCCACACCTTTCCGATTCCAGAAACTGAAGCGCGACGGCTCGACGAGATTCAGCACGAACTTCAACACCAAAGGCTGCACCGAAAAATACATGATTTCATCAGGGCCAACTTATGGTGCGTGCTGGCTGCTAACTGTATTACAGGGTTTTTGCTTGGGGTATGCCTGCGCCGGACAATGGGCCGCTCTGAGCGGGGATAATTCCCGACCTTCGCATGGCCATCAGGCAAACGGCGCCGGTCCCCAGAATAAGGCTTATCACCTGGGATAGAGTCAGTCCCATGTAGATCGGCGAATTATCTGCTCTGAAAAATTCCGTAATAAACCGGATCACGGCATAGTTGAGAATCAGCAGGCAAAATACCTGGCCAGACCACCGTCGCTTTTGAAACCACCCATGCAGAAAGAGACAAAGCGCCAGAGCCAATCCTGCCTCGTATAACTGGACTGGGTGAACAGGTCGCGAGTTGGCGGCCTGGTCATCGATCAATCCCATTTGGCGGTGTTGCTCGTATGCTCCAGCATCGTTGGGAAATCTGACCGCCAAAGGAAATCCTGCCGGTGAAAGCAACGGGAATGTACGTACTTGCCACCCTAAATCACGCGCAGGGATTTGAGACGCTTCGTTCGGACCAAGACAAACATCGCCCCAACAACAACCAGCCAGGAAACAACCAATGCGTCCAAACGCTAAACCTAATGCCAGGCCGGGAGCAAAAACGTCCACGAGGTTGCTTAACGGAAGCCTCGCAACTTTCGCATAGATCAGCACGGTAAGAATTCCAAAGATCAGCCCTCCATAAAACACCATACCCCCTCCCGTGTCGCGCAAAGCAGTCCAAAGGCTTACTCCCGGCGGAAAATAAAATAACCAACTAAAAAATCGCGCGCCAAAAAGACTGAAAACCGAGATCAGCAACGCGAGGTTATCAACGTGCGAACCTTTTATGCCAACTCGCACCCCGCGCCAACGGGCAATTAAATACCCTCCCAAAAGACCAAGTAAGAGTAGTGCTGAGTAGGAACCAATCCGCGGCTCTGCAATCAGGATCTTATGCATTCAGGATAGGACCGCGAACCGTCCGCGGTTCGCAGCGGCCATAACACACGGAGGGCGAACCATTGAATTCCTGCGCGTTTTATGGATACGCACGTGCTGCGAGCCGAGGACGGCTCGCGGTGCGCTCAGTTGCGGGCCTCACGTGATTTCCCAATGCTTAATTGGCTTTGGCCTTGCATTCGCACGTGTCGGCGTGTGGAACGAGCTGCTGTGTTCCAGCCTTGGCTTTGCATTCGCAACTATCGGCGCGAGGCGTGAAACTCGGGGACAAAACACCAAGGGCGATGACGACGCCGGCTGTCAATTTAATTAGAGTTAACATGTTACCCACTGCTTTATGGTCGCGCCCTTCGCATACCCCATGCGAAATCCAAAACGCTTCCGGTTTCTCATCCTGTAATCGATGCCTGACTGGGCTGTTATGGGGTGTATCCCGCGCCGCGCAGAGACTTGGAGCAGAAAAAGCAAAAGAATTTTACCACGGATAAAACCGGACGACACGGATAAGATGAAAGAGAAATGTTTTTCCCACCGCGAACCACCCCATTTGATTGGCCACCATGGCAGGGTTATCTTAGCACTATGGTAAGTCGTCAGTTAGAGTTAGGTCTAGATAAAGTGCTAGCCCGTCGTCGGCTCGCCTCACAAAGGCGTCGCCAGCGAGCTCACCAGTGGTTCGACTTAATGAGGCAGGCTGTCGATGGCAAGGTTTCTGAATCGGCAATCGAAACCGCAAACCTGTTGGCTACTCCAGGCTACAGAAATTAAAGCGAATACAAGTCAAACGCTCCGCAGAGCCTGGAGCGAAGATGAAGAAGCCTTGTTTTATCGTTGCGCTTCATGGCGTGTCGAACCGAACGGGAATAATTCAGCACATTGAGGGCTTTGAACCCTGGCGCCATGCGAATGTAATCCTTCATGTTCAGGTTGTAGCCCTCCAGAAAGCTCTGTTTCTCATCCATGCTCAAATCATGCAACGCCAATGACAACTCCCAGTAAGGAGCGATGTTTGATGTGCAGTTTTCCCAATCCAATATCGCAACGATTTTGTTCTTTTGGTTTACCATGACATTTTTGAGGCGAATGTCGCCGTGGTTTAACCTTGGGGATATTTTCCAGCGTCTTATCGCTTGAACGTGGCGGCGGAGCTTTCGCAATTGCTCCATGGTAAGAAGCCCGCTCTTTTGGAAAATTGAGATGCGCTCATCCACTTTGAGTTCCTTATCCAGGTAATCCGCCCAGGTGCGGTTGCGGGAAAGTTTGTTGGGCGACCAATCAAATATATGTCCGTAATCTTGTGTTTTGATACTGTTAATTTTTGCCGTGTACTGGCCCAACTCCACCAGAACAGTCAGGCGTTCGGAGCCGAGCGAGGAGGCAGGTGTTCCCTGGACCTTACGCGAGATCATGTAGGGCAGGCCGGTCACATCGTTACCCACTTCGAGAATCTCCGGTGTAGGCACTTTATTTTTGCGGGCGGCGGCTACCGCCCATTGTTCCTTCATGAAGCCCTGTAATTTTGCCGGATTTTCCGAGATGCGGAGAACGAGCTCCTCGCGGTCGAGCCGCGCCTCGAAAACATGGTTGGCTAGCCCACCGTGGATACGCATCAGGTTTGTTGGCTTTTTCCCGAAATGACGTTCCAGGACAAGCGCTGCGACTGCTGGAGTAACGCTGATTGACGTTTTCATCTCTATCCCCTGCCCTTCAATATCTCAGCATAACACAAAAGCAACTCCCCAAGTTTTAGCGGCGTAGAAACTCGAAATGTTCCGCTCCGCCCGCAAACATCGAGCCTGGCATCGCCCACTATCACGGCAAATCCGACCTCGTTTAGAAAACTGTCCATCTCGGTATCCCCCGCCCCAAGAGCAGCCAAAGGATTCAGCCCTAGCTGCTTGGCTATCGCCCGCAATCCTGATGCTTTTGACACGTCCGTGCTCGTAAAAAAATTATTTCGTTTGCTATGCTGATAGGACATCAATGAATCTTCCGGCCGGTCGATAAACAGGGAAGTCATGCAAATATCCCTGGCCGCCAATTCCCGGTGTAATTCCTCGATGGAACCGGAAAGGACACGCGAGGCACTGACGAATTTTTTCTTCAATTCAGCAACCTTCTCGCGATTGGGGGTCCAGAGCGTTTCCCCTTCTCTCCAGTCACGTGAATAAAAGAAGAAAAGGAAGTCGTCTATTTTAGCTTTCACGAGTTGTTCGATGCCCTCCAGCATTGCGGTAATCTCATCCGCGCTCATCGGATAAGCTTTCCTTTCTTCAAAAATTAATTCGCCGTCGTTATGCCTGATTTGCCCCAGTAGTGAGCCATTTAAAAGGACCGTGAGGATCGGCACGTCGGCGAGTTGGCACCAGGCTTCTCCCACGGTGGAAATAACCGAGAGCGGAAAGCGGAGAGTGTTCAACACCACCGGCAACTTTAAATCGTATATGGCCTTTACTCCCTTTTCGACTGAACTGGAAATAAACACCTTCCCGTGATCTTCAAGCAAGGCCGTGCCATCCAGATCCAGAACTAAGAAAGACTGTAAATCGCCGTTCGCTTGAGCGAAACTCTCAAGAGCTTTTTTCCATGAGGTTTCCGCAGAGGCCACGTCTAATTTGAATCCCTACAATCCACAATAGCGCTCAGGCGAGAAAAAAAGGTTGAAGACTTAGGTCAGGCATGTGTCCGTGAAGCTGCGGTGGTGCCTATTCCCGCGTCCGGTAGCGTTGGGCTTCGAATCGGATCTTGACTCCTCACGTTATCGCCTTCGCCGTGCAGGCGGGACGCCTGCCCTACTTTGGAAAAGAATTCTCCAAGCTTTTGAAAAACCTCTTCGCCTCCCGAAAAGCCTCGCCAATGCAGACGAATCAATCCCACCAATTCAAAACAGACATCGATCGGGGTAACATAATATTCGCGCGCCGTCCCAAGCCGGTTCACGAGCAGGGCTTCGACGTCTGTTTCGAGTTCTGCAAGGATTGGGTTTGAAGCTTCCAGCTTTTGCCAGCTTCTTAAGGGCAGCAGCCATTCAGTTCCCCCAGCGGGGCTCGGGTACATCGCTACAACTTTCCGAGCCACACTGCTGCGATAAAAGAAAGCAAGACCGATAGGCAACCCCAGGCTTTCCCATTCCGCATCGGTCATTTGGAATCCCGGCAAGGCGCGGCTGTCGCGTGGGATGAGTCTGCGATCGCCGATTAGATTCTGAAACAACAGCGCGCACGAGTCACAAACGCAAATGATTTTTTTTGATGCGATTTCCAGTAGGTGACGGTGGGTCGATGCAATCCCGGCGCTGCAATACGCGCATTGTTCATTTTGCGGCCTGGCGAGGCGGCGCAGCTTCGCAAATACATTGCTTACATTATTCCCTGGCCCGATGAATTTGTATTTCATTCAGTACTGGCCCGCGTGGCTTCCCAAATAGTCTGCTTACGGAAATGGAACGCCCTCAACCTAAGGAATTCGCACGGGAATTAAATAGGGTGCTTCCCCCGTTTAGAGCGGGTAAATACCTGCCTGCGATTCTCCTAGATTTTGCAAACGATCACGCCAGGACTATAAACGGGCCACCCCTCCGGGGTTTGAGAAGATACCTCCGGAACCCTGAGCGGGGTGTTAAGGAGGCTCGACTGTTTGCCTGAAGAATTCTGTCCTGCATCCACAGGCCACCCTACGAGGTGCGCCTGGGAGCGCCGGCATCCCTGCCGGCCATTCAACCGACTGAGGAACACGCCGGCAGAGATGCCGGCGCTCCCAGGTCACGTGGTTCATGGTCCCAATGCATGCGCAATAGCGAAAGAAGGCTCTCCATGAAACCTCCGCTGCAAGTATCCGCAAAACACCGATTCGCTGAATACTATCTCCGCTCCTCGGATTGCTCAATGATTCCAAAGCCCTGTTTGGGTTGCCGACCACATTTATTGCAATCGCAGGTTATCATAAGCATCCCATCGCGACATGTCAGAAAGGACCACCTGATCCCCGACTCCTAAGCCTTCAACGACTTCCACCACACTGACGGAACCGCGTCCCAATTTCACTGAAGACCGATGCACTGCTTTGCCGCCCTCAACTACTTTAAATAAACCGACTGTCGTCTCGGTTTGTCCTTGCACTGGCCGGCTGACATATAACACGGACTTAAGTCGTTCGAGTTCGATCACACCATCGACGTTTAGATCCGGCCGTACCCCTCTCGGCAAGGCGCCCTCAAGGGAAACGTCAACGGTCACTGTTCCGTTTTGCGCGGCTGGGTCTATGCGGGTGACATGACCTGTGACCATGCCATTCCGAGTGTCGATCTCAGCCTTTTGACCGACCTGCACATCCCGAATTTGGGTTTCAACAATTTTGAGGACTGCCTTGAGGCGAGTGGGTTCGACAACTTTGGCGAGAGTTGCGCTGGGATTGACGCGTTGGCCGACCTGCAGCGGTTCAAGGTCTCCAATTTGGCGCAATACACCCGCCACGCCGGCGCGCACACGCAAAGCGGCTACTTGCTGACGTTTGCGAGCAAGCAAGGCGCGACTGCGCTCGACCTCGGCTTGCTGGACAGCAAGCTGCGCGTCAGTGGACTGCGCGCTGGCTTTCAAACGGTCCTGCTCAATTTCATAGCGTTGTCGAAGCTCCTCGGCTTTATTACGCGAGCGTTGTTGTTCCAAGGCAGAAATTAGCTTTTCATTCGCGAGTGTGTCATTGACGCGAGCATCCAGTTCCGCCTGGTTTAGATCCGCCTTCAGGCCCGTTATCGCCGATCTCAAAGCAAGTCGCTCATTCTCCAGTTGAGCCCGCAAACGGGTCAGTTGCGCCTCCGCTGCTTTCAATTGCCACTCGGCATCAAAGGTAGTTTGCTGCAACTCCGGGTTGCTCAATTCAAGCAAAACGGTCTCGGCGGTAACCACAGCGCCAGGTTCCGCAAGAATCCGTTCAATACGACCGTCGGTTTCCGCTTGAACGAACTGAATTTGCTCAGGAACAAGTGTTCCATTGCCGCGCACCTGCCGGATCACCTCACCGCGTTGCACGGTGCCAAAATAAAGCCCAGCTCTTTCAACGCTGGGTACAGCAGGTTGAAGTCTCGAGAGCGCAATGGTCCCCAACCCCAACGCAAGCGCGACCGACACAAAAGCAATCCCACGACGCAATTTGCGTCGCTTGCGAACCGTCTGGGAGATAGGAATGTCCATAAGGTCAGCGAAAGGTTCTTGGCCACGATTCCAGCCACAAATCCGAAATCCGAAATCCGAAATCCGAAATCGATCCCGATGACGAAGCTCCTATGGACCCGTAGAGCATCCCACGACTTAATATCATAACAACTGAAATCGCTAAGTTGAGCAATGGACTTGCAGCCGTTCGGACCTCGGGCCTCGGATTTCCTTCGGATTTCGGATCTTGGCTTTCGGATTTCATCACAGGGATTGTTGAATAGCCGCGGTGGATTCCGCCTCAACCACTTTGCCATCGAACAACCTAATCGTGTGCTGCGCATCACGCGCATAACGTTCATCATGAGTTACAAGGCACACTGTGGCACCCTCGGCATGCAACTCGCGTAACAACCCCATCACCGCTTCACCGTTTTTCGAATCAAGGTTTCCGGTCGGTTCGTCCGCCAGCAGGATCGAGGGTCGTCCGCCGAGTGCTCGTGCAACCGCAACGCGCTGTTGTTGTCCGCCGGAGAGCTGAGCAGGATAATGCTTCGCTCGCGCGCTCATACCCACTTTCTCCAGAGCTTCCTCGACCCGCTCACGCCGTTCGGCCGCGGTTAATCCGCGATAGGTAAGGGGCAACTCGACGTTCTCTCTCACAGTCAGATCGCCGATAAGATTGAAGCTTTGAAAAATGAAGCCGATCTCGCGATTCCGCACACGCGCCCGTTGAGCATGGTCCAAATGTTCCACAGGCTCGCCGCGCAGTTGGTAACTGCCATTGGTTGGCGAGTCGAGCAGCCCAAGAATGGAGAGCAATGTGGATTTGCCGCATCCGGATGGGCCGGAGATAGACACGTAATCGCCATGCCGGATTTCCAGACGGACGCCGGATAAGGCGTGCGTCTCCACTTCGTCGGTTAAAAACACCTTTTCGATGTTGTCCAATTGGATTAGGGGAATGGTTGTTTCCATAATTGAAGACTCATTCATATCTCAGAGCGACCATCGGAGCGACTTTCGCGGCACGAAACGCGGGTATCCAACAAGCGAGAAATGCAACGACACCAAGGCCGAGCCCAACGACCGCCAGCGTCAGCGGGTCGGTTGTTTTGATTTCGTAAAGCTGAGTACTGATCAGGCGGGTGATTGTAAGCATACCAACAAAACCAATCACTATACCGAGGAGGGTCAAACGCATTCCTTTCTTCAAAACCAGCTTCAACACATCTGCACGTTGAGCCCCCAAGGCAACGCGAACGCCGAATTCATTCGTCCTCTGGCAAACCTCGGACGCCATCACTCCATAGAGCCCAATGGCGGCCAGCAATAGCGCAAAGCCACCGAACAAACTCAACAGTTGCAACGTCACTCGTGTGTTCACCACCGACTTGAAAATATCCCGTTCCAAGGTGCGAACATTCGCAACGGGTTGGTCGGGGTCGATCTTGAGGATTTCTTTGCGGACCATTTCGCTTAGCGCGAGTGGGTGGTTGCTGCTAGTCCGAACGACCAGAGTCTCAGTGTTCTCAGGCGACCATTTCAACCGTGATACATAGAGGCGTCCTTCCGTCTTATTCTGAATCAGACTATCGTGGCGAATGTTGCCGGTGATGCCAACGATTTCATAGACGGTGTTCCAAAGGCGAATCCGCCTGCCTAGAGGAACTTCATCAGGAAAGAGCTTCTTCGCCAATTCGTCATCGAAAAGGCAGACCGGTGCGGCGTTCGCTGAATAATCCGCCTCCGTAAAATCCCGCCCCTGCCGGATCGGAATGCCCATGGCTCGAAAATACTGGCCTCGGATCCGATCGAACGGAATAAAATTGTAACCTTCTGCGGGTTGATCCTTGCGGCCTTCTACAAACACCTGTCCCGTCCAACTGGATTGCATTGGCATGGTTGACACCGAAGCAACGGCGTCGATCTCGGGCCTGCCCGCTAATTGGTCGAACAGTTGCTGAAAAAACTGAGCCTCTGAGCTTTGGTCACCGTATTTTGTGCGAGGCAACGAAATATCCATGGCCATTGCGTTCTCGGATTTGTAACCGGTGGGCACACGCAACAAACCAGTAAGACTTTTTAAGAACACTCCCATAGTCACAAGCAGCATCAGCGAAAGTGCCACTTCAGCCACGACCAGCGCGTTGCGGAAACGAGTGCGAGAAATTCCCGGGGACAATCGTCCACCGTCTTTGAGGGTGTAATTCAAGTCCGGCGCCGCCGAAGCCTTTAAAGCGGGAACCAGCCCGAAGATGATCCCGGTGAGCAAAGATAGAAGAAGCGAGAACGTCAGCACCCGGAGGTCCAAACGCACCGCCCAGGTGAAGTAATCTATAGGGTCACCGAAATGAGAAAATAATCGCGGAAGCAATTTGATTCCCCACAAGGCGAATAAGATTCCCAGCCCCCCGCCTATAAGCCCGAGGAGCATGCTTTCAGTCAAGGCCTGCCGCACCATGCGCCAAGGGCTGGCGCCAAGAGCTGCTCGAATGGCCATTTCCCTTTGTCGCGCTGAAGCTCGCACCAGCAAAAGGTTTGCCACGTTACTCAAGGCAATTAACAAGACACCTAGCACGGCACCCCACAGGATCAGCAAAGCCGGCTTCATATGCCCAGCAATCGCCTCATTGAATGGGACCAGGGTGCTACGCCAATCCGCTTTCCATTTTGGATATTGCGATTCGAGGCGTTTTTTAATGCCCCTCAATTCGGCTTCTCCTTGACCGATAGTGACGCCAGGCTTAAGACGCCCAAAGACACTAAAGATCTGAAGGGTCCGCTTCTCGCGCATGCTCTGATGAATGACATCGGGGACAATAACCTCCGTGTCCGACCAGACCAGTGCTCCGGGTTTCAATACGCCGACTACGCTGTAAGTTTCGCTATCCAGAGAGATGATGCGGCCAACAATGTTTGTATCACTGTCAAAGCGGCGCTTCCAAAGTGAATCAGCGAGCAAGGCCACTTTGTTATCATGTCCTGCCTGATCCTCCTGAGGTAGAAAGTCGCGCCCTAGGTTGGGACGCACGCCCAAAACGTTCAGAATATTGGCAGAGACCGTCCAGCCTTTAACGCGCTCTGGGTCGGGATTACCTGTCACATTAAACTGAGTGCCTCGAACCAGCGAGAGGCCCTCAAACAGAGTACTGTGCTCCTTCCAGTCCAGGAAGACACCGGCCGCAACGGTCCCTCCTTCCGAGTCCTCACTCACTCTCACCAGTTGTCCGGCTTGCTCGTAAGGCAGCGGTCTGAACAATACGCCATAGACCATGCTGAAGATCGCTGTGTTGGCGCCAATACCCAGCGCAAGCATCAGTACCGCCATGGTGGCAAATCCGGGACTCTTGATAAGTATTCGCGCACCAAAGCGAAGATCCTGCAGCAACGTTTCTCCAAAGCTTGCGCCACGAACAGAACGACAATCCTCACGGACAGTTTGCATGTTCCCGAAAGATTTGCGGGCAGCGCGCTTTGCCAACTCTAACGACATGCCGGCGGCGATGTGCTTCGCCGTTTGCGTCTCGACATGGAAGCGTAATTCTTCGTCAATGTCCTGCTTTACACCGCGTCTTTGGCAGAAGGAGCGAAGTTTGCACCAAATTGTTCGCAGTCGCGTCATTTTTTAGAGATCACTCTCTCATTTCTCGCATCAGGTCTCATTCGTACCTCAGCGCCACCATTGGATCGATCCTGGTTGCGCGTCGAGCTGGCAGCCAGCAGGCCAGCAGGGCGACAGCGCCGAGCGATATCGCCGCGGCTAAATAGGTCAACGGATCGCTCGCGCTGACGCCGACCAACAAGCTCGATAGAACTTGCATGGCCGCGAACGTGCCGAGCAGACCCACCACAACTCCGAAGCCCACAAGTTTCATACCCTGCTTTATGAATAGTCGGAGCACATCGAAACGTTGAGCGCCCAGGGCCATACGCAGACCGATTTCACGGGTTCTTTGAGCTACCGCGTAGGCGATGACCGCATAGATACCGAGCGCGGCGAGCACCAGCGCGATCCCTCCCAACACGCTAAGAAGTGTCGCGGCCATACGCGGAATGGTGAATGCCGCAGCCGTGTATTCGGTCATGGTTAACGCCGCAACGGGTTTGAGAGCTGGGTCGAGCGCCAGAGCGGTTTTTTGAACGGGAAGGGCGATGGCCCGCGGATCCGTTTTTGTGCGAAGGATGGCGACCAGACTGCCATGAGGGACTTGTCTTTCGCAAACGTAGAGGGAGGATAGTGGCGGTTCGTTCAACGATCGATGTTTGCCGTTCTTCGCCACGCCAATGATGGTCCATTCCTGTGACCAAAACTTGAGTGTCAGTCCGAGGGGATTGCGTCCGGCAAAGTAACGTTCGGCGAGAAGTTGATTGATAATGACCTTATGCGTTGTTGTAGCATCGTCGCGTTCGGCGAATTCGCGACCAGCCATTATAGGGATGCGCAACACTCGGAAGTAGTCAGGGGAAACCGCGCTCACGCTGGCGGACATCGCTTCTCCGGGCGCTGGCTGGTAACCGTCCGCGGCGAAACGGGTATCGGAACCGCCTTCCAAACCCAGCGGCAGCCAATCAGCCAGGGCGACAGTTTCGACGCCTGGGAGCCCAGCGAGTTCCTGACGGAGGCGGCGGTAGATATTACTCTTACGCTCTTCATCGTATCCGACGAGCGGCAGTCGGAAGCCCGCAGCCCAGACGTTGTGGGGGTCGAGACCGAGCTCGATCTTATGCGCCTGCTGAAGGCTGCGTGCGCAAAGGGTCATGCCCACGAGCAACACGATGGCGAGAGCGACCTCGCAAACCACAAAAGAATTGCGCAGTCGATGGCTATGCGAACCAGCAGCGCTGCGGCCGGCGTGTTTCAAAGTGTCGTTGAGATTCGTCCTTATGCCCTGTAAAGCGGGCGCCAATCCGAACAGAATCCCGGTGACGACCGTCACAATAGCGCTGAAAAACAAAACCGTTCCGTTAAGGCGTATATCGTAGCCGACGGGAAGGTGAGGGATGGGCGGGAGGAGCTTGAAAAGGAGACCGACACCCCACGCGGCGAACAGGCACCCGAGCATGCCGCCTAAGCCGGCGAGCAGAACACTTTCGGTGAGGAACTGCCGAATAAGCCGGATAGGCTTGGCCCCAAGTGCCAGCCGGACTGCGATCTCTTGCTGTCGCGCCGTCGCGCGAGAAAGCAACAGATTTGCGACATTCGCGATGACCAGCAGCAGCAACAATATCGTTATCACGGCCAACGAACGTAACAGCGGCAGGAAAGCACCCTGGCCGCCCCACGGCGATTTCCACACCGGCAACACGGCGACGCCGAGGTCGCGATTGGTATCCGCATACTCGCGCTGCAGACGCTGCATCACGGCACTCGAAGCAGCCTGCGCCTGTGCGAGACTGACGCCCTGCTGCAATCGTGCATAGGTGTGGAGCATACGCCAATTCCTGCTGTTCAACACCTGGGCGGCGTCGGTAAACTCCGTCGCCATCGTGAGTGGGATCCAAACATCAAATCGCAAGCCTCCCATGCCGCCGTAAAAATTGGCCGGCGCGACACCAATCACAGTGAAAGACCGGTTGGCCAGCTCCACCACACGGCCAAGCACGTTCGAGTCGCCGTTAAAATGCCGCTGCCAGAGAATGTGGCTGAGGACCACCACGCTGTCCCCGCCGGGATGGGTATCTTCATTCGGCAGGAAAAATCGGCCCAATGCAGGGCGAACCTTGAGGACATCGAAGAAGTTTGCACTCGTCGATTCCGTCCAGACCCACTCCATCTCAGCGCCCAGTCGCAGGCTCATCGGGTCAAATCGCGACCCCGCGACCCCGGCAAAGATCTGGTTTTCAGCCGCCAGGTCGCGATTGTCGAGCACGGACATCGTGTCCGAAATGGGGCCGCTGACGTGGCGCGGGCAGAGCACGACCAGGCGTTCCGCCGCGCCCGCGCCAGGGACCGCATCAATTAACACGGCGCGAATCCAACTGAATACCACCGTATTCGCCCCGATGCCCAGCGCTAGCGTAAGGACTGCAATAGCAGTAAAGCCTGGCCTCTTAAGCAACATTCTTAATCCAAACCGAACGTCCTGCAGCGTCGTCTCGCCGACGTTCGCCCATTTCGCTTTACGGCAATCCTCACGGAGGATTTGTTGGTTGCCAAACGAACGGCGCGCCGCGCGGGCAGCCTCATCGGCTGTCATGCCCGATTCAATGTTCTCGGCGGTACGCATCTCCATGTGGGATCGCAGTTCTTCATCAATCTCACATTTCACACTTCGCCGCCTGACGAAGGACCAAACTGTTCGGACCGTCTTCATGTTTTACGCTCTTCCGTCATAACTGGACAACGACAACACGAAACCCAATGTGGTCGTAGCGGCGCTCTGGCTCGAACCGCAAGCGAAAGGCCGATCGGCACGGCCAGCCCTCATCGGCCCAGCATCCGCCGCGACGCACTCGGGATATATCTCCATGTTCGCTCTTCGTCGCCGAGTCCTTTATGGAATATAAGTCGGGGTCCGTACCACCCGGGAGCCTTCGGCAATACCAATCGCGGCACCATTCAAAAATGTTGCCGTGCATGTCGTGCACTCCCCAGGCATTGGCAGGGTAACTGCCGACTTTTGCCGCCCGCCCAAGCGATGGCCCGGGTTCAGCTCCGTTGTATGGTTTTCCTTTAAAGTTTGCCTGTTTGCTGCTCAGCTTGTCGCCGAAAGCAGTGGCCGTCGTTGTACCGGCTCGGCAGGCATATTCCCACTGCGCTTCGGTGGGCAGCCGGAACTCCCAATTCTTTGGGAGTTGGCCGGATTGCCGGCCAAGCTGGGTGAGCTTCTGACAGAACGCCTCCGTTTCAGCGAAGTTGACGTTGCCAACCGGATAATCGTCACCCTCTGGCAACTCAGCAGTAAGGTCACCTGGGAGTTTGCCCATGACCCTTTTCCAATCCCCCTGCGTTGCTTCGAATTTTCCAATCCAAAACCCTTTGCTCAACGTCACCTCGACTTGATCTTCGCCCGGGCGACGTTCCGGCTCGCTTCGCGGGCTGCCCATCGTGAATTTGCCAGGCGGACACCAGCAAAGCTTGACGCCGACGAGCGTGGTTTCATGGCCAGGTTTGGCGCCTCCGAAAGAGTTGGTTGATGGCAGCGACTCCGCACTGCGGGAAATATCAAGGCCAATGCAGAGCCATAATATCTGCATGACAATCAACCAAACTGTTCGAGGTCTCTTCACGTTTTAGGTTTTATGTTTGCATTCCCATTTTCCAACCACCCATCTCGCAGGCGAATGACGCGCTTTCCAGAAGCCGCGTTCTCTTCGGAGTGCGTCACTTGCACGATCGTGGTACCCTCTTGGTTCAGCTTTTTGAATAGGTCCATGATTTCACGACCCTGGTCGGAGTGCAGATTCCCGGTCGGCTCATCTGCTAGAAGCAGCTTCGGTTTGGCGATGATGGCGCGTGCAACCGCGACAAGCTGTTGTTGACCACCGCTAAGCTGGCTGGGGAAAAGATCTTTCTTGGCAACGATATTAAAGCGATCCAACACGTCGGCAACCATCGCCTGGCGCTCAGACTTGGGAATGTTTCTGTAGGAAAGCGGAATATCGAGGTTTTCGGCAACAGTCAAATCGTCGAGCAAATGAAATTGCTGAAAAACGAATCCAACAAAGCTTTTGTTGAGCTTCGAGCGCTCCTTTTGCGCCAGCTTATGAACCGGGGTTTCACTCAAGTAAAACTCGCCTTCCCAATTCTGATCGTACATTCCAAGAATTCCTAAAAGCGTGGACTTTCCAGCACCGGAAGGTCCCATGATCGTGACGAATTCACCTTCCCCTATCTCAAGACTGATTTGACGCAAGACGTAGGAGAAACCCGCTTTGGTCCGGTAAGCTTTCTCGATGTTCCGAAGATCGATCATGATATTTCAATGGCAGTTTTTGGGGAGAAGCACGGTCAAACCCCGTAGGGGTGGCCCGTTTATAGACCGACGTTGCTCCTGAATACTTCCTTCTTTTTGTTTTTCGGCGGCGCGAACCTGGATCGAGGCAGCATTGTCTGTTGTGGCATCCAACGTGATTGTCGCATTCGGAATGGTTTCAATCGCGCCGCCGAAAAACAAAAAGAAGATCTGATGGTCTTTTCTGGCTATAAACGGGCCACCTCTACGGGGTTTCAGTACCCCCAATCGTGTCCTTAGGTTCATGGAAAGTCTCGAAGATTTTCGAATCTCGCATTGGGACCATGAACCACGTGATCTGGGAGCGCCGGCATCCCTGCCGGCGTGTTCCTCAGTCGGTCGAATGGCCGGCAGGGATGCCGGCGCTCCCAGGCGGTTCATGGAAAGTTTGTTCTTGGCAACCCCTGGCTTTGCGACGGAGTTCCTTTGAGATTTTTCTTTGATAACGCAGTTACTCATACCTCAACGCCACCATCGGCTCGATCTTCGCAGCCCGCCGAGCGGGCAACCAGCAGGCGAAAAAAGCGACGACTACCAAAAAGAGGGAGCCAACTAAGAACGTAACGGGATCCGTAGCTTCAACCTCGTAAAGCAGATTACGCATAACTCGAGTTAAACCAAGCGCGGCGACAATGCCGACCGCGATCCCGATCAAAACGAGCTTCATCCCTTGTCCGAGAATCAACGAAAGCACGTTGCGCTTTTGCGCGCCCAGGGCCATGCGTACGCCAATCTCGTGTGTCCTTTGCGCGACCGAGTAGGCCAGCACTCCGTACAGGCCCACGGAGGCGAGCAGTAAGGCAATTCCGGCGAACAGGCTCAACAACGCCGTTTGAATCCGAGTTTGGGCGACCATCTCAGAAAGCAAGTCGTCCATTGTTCGAATGATAGGAGCCGGCAGATTTGGGATGACTGCCTTTGTTTCGCGCCGGATGGCAGCGGCAAGTGCCAAAGGTTCGCCAGTGGTTCGCAGCAGCACTGTCGGATTCTGCATCGGCCATTGCCAGTAGGACTGATACACCTCAGGGACAGCTTCCGGATGCGGGTGGAGCGATTTGACATCACTGACAATGCCAACGATTTGAGACCACTCAAAGAGGCCACGACCATTAGTCGCTCCCAACGGCGGTTGGTTGATCCCCATTTTGATAAATTTTCCCAGCGGATCTTCGTTGGGGAAGTAGCGTCGGGCCATGGTCTCGTTGATCAACACCGCGCCGGGGACATTTAGAGTATCCTTCTCGCTAATATCGCGTCCGCGCACAACCCGCGCACCCAAAGCGCTCACCCAACCAGGAGTGATGCCTTTGAACTCCGCTGACGGTTGTTCCTCGAGCTTAACCGGGGGTTTTCCAAGAATAGATATCGATTCAGTCGGCGGAAGATTTTCCCGACGCAGCAATTTGCTTCCTGCGCCAACGGCTTGAACTCCGGGAAAAGCGCGGAGCCGTTCGAGCAACTCCTTCAAAGGTACTTGCGGACGAGTAACGGTCGCTTGCACCCATGTTGTAAAGCCGGAGACAGAAAAATCGAGTTCAGTTGTCAATAGATGTTCCGGCCGAAACCCCCGCTCGGCATTCCACATGCGCGCGAAAGTTTGTATCATCAATCCTGCGCCGGTCAGCAATACAAGTGAAAAGGCCACTTCGGCCACGATCAAAGCATTGCGGGTACGACTGAGCCCGAGTCCGGCGGAAACGGCGCGCGTGCTTTCCTTTAAGGTTTCATTCAGATTGGGCCGGGAAAACTGCCAGGCAGGCGCTAAACCGAATAAGACTCCGGTGCTCACAGAAATAGCGATCGTGAAAGCGAGCGCAGGCATATCAAGGGAGACCTCATTCAGACGTGGAATGCTCACCGGGACTCCTGCGATAAATAAGTGGAGCGCCCACCAGGCGAAGAAAAACCCAAGAACACCTCCGATCAATGCCAGCAAAAGACTTTCCACGAGGAGTTGCCGTACAATGCGCCAGCGTCCTGCTCCCAACGCCACGCGTAATGCGATTTCCTTTTGGCGGCTCGCCGCGCGCGCCAGCATGAGGTTGGCGATATTCGCACAAGCAATCAGCAGCACGACTGCGACCGCGCCCCAAAGGACAAACAATGCCCTGCGCATATTCTGCCCCAAGGCGGCATCGAGCAGAGGTACGACGGCAACGTCCGCACTGATGATTTCACCGGGATGTGTTTGCTGGATCCTTGCTTGGATTACGCTCAACTCGGTCTGTGCTTGCTCCAGGGTGATACGTGGTTTGAGACGCGCAATGACCTTGTGCAAGTGCGCGGAGCGGCGTGAATCCAAAGTGACACCCATCCAACCTAAGGGCAACCATAGCTGGCATTGCCCGGGTGATCTGAAGCCTGGCGGCATCACTCCGACTATTGTGTATTCGCGCCGCCCGTAGGTGTCCACCGTGAGCGTACGGCCTATGACATTTGTGTCCCCAACAAAGTATTGCCGCCATAATTCATAACCCAATACCGCCACGCGATTACCTTCTTTTCGATCTTCCTCTGGCAAAAATGGGCGTCCTAATAACGGCTTCACGCCTAACGTGCTGAACAGGCTTGCAGAAGTATAGCTCCCGGGAACTTTAACTGTGAGATCGTTCAAGACGATATTGAACTGTTCGCTCCCAGACCAACCCGGGCTGACTGCCATATCCGCAAGCACAGTATTCTGCTCGCGCCAATCGAGGTAATTCGGACCGCTAACGCGTTGTTGTTCGACGCCCTTTTTTGCGTCCCGTTCCCAGAGCGTAACCAGTCGATCCGGATCCGGGTATGGCAAGGGCTTCAAAAGAACCCCGTCGATGACACTAAAAATGGCCGTATTCGCTCCGATGCCTATTGCCAGGGTGAGAATTGCAACAACACTGAATGAAGGATTTTTGCGCAGCAATCGAAAGCCAAACCGAATATCCTGAAGTGTTGTTTCCCCAAAACTTGCGCCGCGAATATCGCGGCATTCCTCTCGAATGCTTTGCACAGCACCAAATTGCCAACGTGACTCACGGGTCGCATCGTCTCGTGAGATACCGCCTTGGATGTTTTTGTTGGTCGCTGCATCCAGGTGAAATTGCAACTCTTCGTCAATCTCGCATTTCACGCTTCCGGAGAAAGCTCGAGCACGCAACTTTGACCAAATTGTTCGCAACACTTTCACTTTAGACTTTCACTCATGTCTCAGCGCCACCATCGGATCGACTTTGGCCGCGCGCCGGGCCGGCCAATAGCAAGCGAGCAAAGCCACTGCCACTAAGATCAGCGGCATGCTCAGATAGGTGAGCGGATCGGTCGATTTGACTTCGAACAAAAGACGTCCCATGAATTGCGCAAGGCCAAAAGCGGCAAGCGAACCCACTCCAACACCAATAAGGATGAGTCTGCTTCCCTGTTTAAGGATGAGTCTCAATACGTCTTGCGCACGGGCGCCCAGGGCCATCCGCACCCCGATTTCGCGCGTTCTCTGGCTGATTGAGTAAGCCATGACTCCATAGATTCCAATCACCGCTAAGGCAACCGCCAGGATCGAAAACACCGTGAGCAATAGCATCGTGATGCGTCGAGGGGCCACATTTTCTCCGAGAATACTGTCCATGGTGCGGAGCGTCGTCAAAGGCAGATCCGGATCGATTGGTTGAACTACAGCGCGCAAAGTGCCGGCCAATTCAGGCATAGCGCGCGTTGTCTTAATGACGAGATTCATGGAAGATTGCGGGTGCTGGCCCAGGGGGAGATAAAGTTCCTCGCGAGACGACTGATCCACACCATAATTTTTCACGTGACCGACGACGCCGATAATTGTCAGGAGTTGGTTGGTATCGCCGCCCAGTTCGATTTGATGGCCAACCGGATCTGATTTGCGCCAGAATTTGTTGGCAAACTTTTCATCTATGATCACCACCTTTTGCCCATGCTCAGTGTCGGCTTCAGAAAATTCACGACCCCGCCGCAAGGGAATGCCCATCACCTTGAAATGAGCAGGGCTGACTGTGGCATAATCGCAAAGCTCGCCCTGCCCTGGCGGAGGGTGCGGCTGGCCGACCACATGATAACCGATTTGCCAGCCTCCCAGAGGTGTGGTAGTTACGCTGGCGACCTTCACGCCTGGCAAACCGGTTGTCCGTCGAAGTAACTCCTGGAAGAACACCTGTTTTTGCTGTTGTTCACCGTATTTGTATTTGGGAAGTGAAAAATTCATCGCCACAACATTCTCGGTGTCGATTCCTGGGGAGATCGCTTGCACGCGCCCAAAGCTGCGGATCAGCAAGCAAGCGCCGATCAACAAAACCAACGCCAAACTGATTTCCGACACGACCAGCAAATGACGAAACCGATTCCGGCTGCGACTATCACCTGAGCCCAGACCCCCTTCCTTTAATGAACCCGACAGATTGGGACGTGAAGACTGCCAGGCTGGAACCAGGCCGAAAGCAATACCGCTTAGGACCGCAATGCCAAAAGTGAAGGCCAGGACTTTAGCATCAAGATTAATCAAAATCGCTTCGCGAACTTCCGGGGGAATAATCCGGTTAAGCAGTTGTATGCCCCAAGCCGCAGCAAGCAGTCCAAACGATCCTCCCAGCAATGCCAAAACCAGGCTTTCGGACAGCAACTGTCGAACGATTCTGGACCTGGCCGCGCCCAGTGCCACGCGAATAGCGAACTCTTTCTGACGCGCCGCTGACCTGGCCAAAAGAAGATTCGCCAGGTTGGCGCAGGCAATGAGCAGCACGAAGAGCACCGAACCAAGTAACAAAAGGAGCGCCGGCCGCGCCTGGCGAACCATCCTTTCCCGCAGACTCATTAAGGTCACTCCATTCCCGCTATTGGTTTCGGGATATTGTCGTGCGAGCCGCAAGGCGATGGTTTGCATTTCGGCGTTGGCCTGTTCAAGCGCAACTCCGGGTTTCATGCGCGCTATGGCATAGATGCCGGGATGATTTCCTCGCTGCTTCCAGGATGCTTGCGCGTAATTGAGTCCGAGCGGTGTCCAAAGTTCGACAGTGCGTGGAAACTGAAACGAGCGCGGCATAATGCCCACGACGGTGTAGCTTTCACCATTCAAAGTAATCGCTTGATTCAGAACAGAAAGATCACTCCCAAAACGTCTTTGCCACAGTCCTTCGCTCAAAACAACCACCGGTACCGCGCCGGGCTTGTCGTCCTCGGGACCGAAGGCGCGCCCGTGGAGAGGCGCAACCCGCAAAACTGTAAAGAAACTGGCTGAGACGCTATATCCCTCAACACGCTGCGGTCGCTCTCTACCTGTGAGATTAAAACTCTGCCCGTCAAATCCTGCAATCCCCTCCAAAACCTGATTTTGCTGCTGCCAATCTAGAAGGTTAGGATAAGAAACCGACATGTCGTCCATGTGTCGCGATTTCTCCGACACAAACACCAGTCGCTGCGATTCCGGGAAAGGGGGTGGCCGCAACATCACAGCATTGACCAGGCTGAAAATAGCGGTGTTCGCGCCGATGCCGAGTGCCAGAGTAAGAATAGCTACAAGAGCCAGGCCCGGATTCTTGCCCAACATTCGCAGCCCAAAGCGAATGTCCTGCATGAACTCCTCCAGCCAGGCAATGCCCCGCTGTTCCCGGCACGTTTCCTTGACCGAGTCTATTCTTCCAAATTGCCGGAGCGCAGTGGCGCGGGCTCGCTCGCTGGTCATGCCCTCTTTCAAATTCTTCTGCATTTGCATCTCGATATGAGTTCGCAGCTCTTCATCCATTTGCGCGTCGAGATTGCGTTTCCGAAGCAGCGCCCGCAGGAGCAGACGAAGTTTTTGCAACGGATTCATGGAGAGCCTCCTTTCGCTTTTACGCATGCCTTGGGACCATGAACCTGAGTTCGATGTCTGCCCCCTCTCTCGGCGTGAAGCAGGGGGCGAAAACATCAAACCCCGTAGGGGTGGCCCGTTTATAGACCCACCTGGCTCCGGAATGTTTCTTTCTTTTTGTTTTTCGGCGGCGCGATTGAAACAATTTCGAGTGCGACAATCCCGGTGGATGCCCCGACCAGACAGTGCTATCAATCCAGGTCCGCGCCGCCGAAAAACAAAAAGAAATCCGATGATCTTTTCTGGCTATAAACGGGCCACCCCTACGGGGTTTCGGTCTCGCGATTCGTGTCTTCAGGTTCATTGAGGGCCTCCAAGATTGTTGTTCGCGCATTGGGACCATGCACTTGATCGAGGACGAGGACGAGAACGAGGATGAGGACGATTCAAAGAACGGTTCATGGAGAGCAAATCCCTGTCAGGTCGATTGCATTACTAGTCCGATCGCGAGGCAAAGCCGCTCCCAACCCGCGCTTTCCACTTCAAATTGTTTGCGACCCGCTTTCGTGAGCCGGTAGTACTTTGCGCGGCGATTATTTTCCGATTGTCCCCATTCCGATTCTATCCAGCCGCGATTTTCCAACCGGTAAAGCGCAGGGTACAGGGAACCTTCACCCACGCTCAAGGCGTTGGCCGAGAGTTGTTGAATGCGCTGGGCAATGCCGAATCCGTGCATGCTTTCACGCTGCAACACTTTAAGAATCAGCATGTCCAAAGTTCCCTGCAGCAGATCGCTTTTTTGCATAAGTTTGTTTTCCATCGAATGTCTAGGGGAGTATGCCGCGACTCCCATCGGATGTCAAGGGGAGGAGACCTATCCTTAAGGCTGGGGAATGGCCGCGCCGTCCTTGCGAGGATCGGAAGCACCGTAATTAACACCGGTAACAAAATCGCGCAGGACCGCCTGACCACCTCCAACATTACTCGAAAAATCACCCAGCACTTTGATAACGTGGCCTTTGGCAGAAAGCGCATCGCGCACCCCAACAGGCACACGCCCTTCCATTTCAACATCGCACCCGCCAAAGGTCGGTTTCGTAAATCTCGGCGCTTCCAGCGCGCTTTGAATGTTCATTTGATAATCAACAATGTCGGAAACAAATTGTGCGTGTGCCTGCGACTGGTTCCAGCCACCCATAATACCAAAGGCAATGCGCACGTTTTGCTTCTCCATAAAAGCTGGAATAATCGTATGCAGCGGACGTTTGCGCCCGGCTAAAACATTGGGACTAGCAGGATCGAGGCTGAACAAACCACCGCGATTTTGCAAAGCGAAGCCTGTCCCCTCCGCCACCACGCCGGAACCAAACGATTCATAGATACTTTGAATGTAGGAAACCATGTTCCCCTCCCGATCCACCACGCACAAGTAAGTGGTGTCAGAGCCAACCGCTGGGGGATGCCCCGCTGGAACGTTGCAATTTGCTCTCTCCAAATCAATAAGACCCGCTCGCTCATGAGCGTAAGTCTTCGAAAGAATGCCCGTGACCGGAACCGTATTGAATTTGGGATCGCAGACGTATTGAAGCATATCAGCATAGGCGAGCTTTTTGGCTTCAATCATCACTTGAAACGACTGAAGCGAGCCGGCGCCAAATTGCGAGAGTGGAAAATTCTCCATCAGGTTTAGCATGGTAAGAGCAGCAATCCCCTGTCCATTGGGTGGCAATTCATAAACTTTCCAACCACGGTAGGTCGTGGAGATCGGCTCGACCCATTCGCTCGAGAATTTAGCGAAGTCTTCGGCGGTCATTGTCCCGCCCAACCGAGTTGAACAAGCAAGAATCCGTTTGCCAACCTCACCTTCATAGAATGCTTTGCGTCCATATCGGGCAATTTGCTTGTACGACCAGGCAAGGTCCGGATTTCGAAAGATTTCTCCGACACGGGGCGGGCGGCCGGCTGGCAGAAAAACCCGTTCGGCGTTTTGATCTGGATGCAATCTCTTTTCACTTGCCGCCCAATAGCTCGCAAAAATCTCCGTCACAGGAAAGCCCTCTTCCGCATACCGAATCGAAGGCGCCAGCAGCTCCGACAGTTTCTTTCTTCCAAACCTCTCGAGCAGTTTGCTCCACCCATCCACCGCGCCGGGAATAGTCACAGAGTGGATATTGGTTTGCGGCATTTTGAGAATTCCTTTGCTTTCGAGGAATTGAGGCGTCAGGCCGGCTGGTGCCCAACCGCTCGCATTCAGACCATGCAGCTTGCCGGTCTTTGCTTCATAAACGATGGCGAACAGGTCACCACCAATTCCATTTGCCATTGGGCCAAGCAGTCCCATCGCTGCGTTGGCCGCAACTGCTGCATCAATCGCATTCCCACCGTGGGCCAAAACGTTTGCGCCAATTTGCGATGCGAGCGGATGTTCCGATGCTACTATCCCGTAGCGGGAAATTACCATTGAACGCGCTTGCGAATGGTTTTCCGCCCAGGTGTGCCTTGCGAACAAAGAGGCCAGCGTCAGGACAACAAAAAGCTTTTGGTTCATAACCCGAGTCATTCAAGGTTATTCCAGCAGCAGGGGCAACAGATTTGAGTGAAGTAGCAGCGCCTGCCGCTACAATTCATCTTTGACAGACGGTTCGGCAATTGGCAACTTTGCGCCTCTTTATGGGTGATTTGGTTGGAAACCTTTTAGTAGCGCAATCCGGCGGGCCTACGGCGGTCATCAATGCCAGCCTGGCTGGAGTGGTTCAGGAAGCTGGGCGTCACGAATGCATCGAGGAGATTTATGGAGGAGCAAACGGGATCATCGGTATCTTGAATGAGGACCTCATCGATATTAACGAACAGAAAGCCAGGACCATCGAGGGTCTAAAGTACACACCCGCCGCCGCGCTGGGTAGTTGCCGTTATAAATTGGACCTCAAAAGCATGCCTGACCAGGCGTCCAAAGATATGGACCGGCTTTTCGAAGTATTTCAGGCTCATAATATTCGCTATTTTTTCTATATCGGTGGGAACGATTCCCAGGATACCGCCCATAAAATTCATGAACAAGCCCGGGCGCGTGGCTATGAACTGCGCGTTAACGGTGTCCCCAAAACCATTGATAATGACTTACCGCATACCGACCATTCGCCGGGGTACGGTTCCGTCATTAAGTACAATGGCGCAACTGTGATGGAAATTGCCATCGATGTTGCGGCGATGGCAACGGATGGGGGCAGTTGCAGTGTGGTTGAAGTGATGGGACGCAGCGCCGGATGGATTGCCGCTGGAACAGTCCTGGCCCGCCGCTCCGAATGGGATGCCCCACACATCATTTTGGTCCCGGAGATCCGCCTGAATGAAGAGGCATTCCTCGCCAAAGTGAAGGAAACTATCGACAGAACCAAATGTTGTATTGTGGTGGTAGGAGAAGGCTTAAAAAGTGCTGCTGGCGATGAAATTGCCGCTGACAAGTCGCGTCTGGACGCTTTCGGTCATCCCGTCCTTTCCGGGGCCGCCGAACATCTGGGCGACTTGGTCCAGGAAAAACTAAAAGTAAAAACGCGGACGGTAAAACTTGGGTATGCCCAGCGTGCCGCTGGGCATTTTTCAAGCGCCACCGACGTCGCCGAGGCCATCGCCTGCGGCGAAGCAGCAGTTCGCGCCGCGGTCGAAGGCAAAACCGGGTTTATGGTCAAACTCGTTCGGGTGCAAAATAATCCTTACAAATGCACCACCGATTTGCAACCACTGCAGGACATTGCCAATGTCGAACACCTTGTTCCCCGGGATTGGTTCACGGAAGACGGTTTCCTGCCGAATCAAACTTTCATTGATTATGCGCGCCCCTTAATCGAAGGCGAGGTCAAGCACCCGATTGAGGGTGGTTTACCAAAATACGTGGCACTGGAGAGAACTTTGGTGGATAAGAAACTGCCAGCCCGCATCTGAGGTCAGGATTGACATTTCGGGTAACGCATGCACATTTTGATTCGAAACTCATACCCCAACCCAGGAAAGGATAAATCATGAAAAAAATGTTTCTAACAATCGCCTGCGTCACAACGCTTGTTCTAACCTTTAACGCAACGAGCGTTTTAGCCGGCGAAAAGGAAGTTACTGTTAATGGCAATGCCAAGTGCGCCATGTGCTCGCTCCATGAGGGAAAAGCATGTAATACAGTCATTCAGACAAAGAACGACGGTAAGACTGTCAACTACTACGTTGTGGATAATGAAGTCAGCAAGAAGCTTCAGAAGCTGAGCCATACCGGCAAAAAAGTCACCGCCACAGGCACGGTGAAGGAAGTCGATGGCAAACAGACGTTGACCGTTACTAAATTCGAAGCGGTAAAGGGCTAAGCAAGCATACCGCTGCTTTACGCCTGCGCTGCCGGTAATTTGGCACGCAGGCATTTTTCTTTCTCACTCGCTCCTAACTAAGGAAGCTAGTGACCTCTTTTTTCTGCCCAACGAAGTTTTGCGCTGCTTGAACGTGGATTGCCATTGCGTTCAGCGACAGAAGGCCTGATAACTTCCTGCGAAATATTGACGTAAGACCCGTCGCGCATGCCGCTGGCAAAGGCCTTTTTAACACGGCGGTCTTCGCCCGAATGAAACGTAAGAATTGCCACTCGTCCAGCAGGGTTGAGGCACATTGGGATACAACGTAGAAAAGCTTCCAGGGCGGAAAACTCATCATTTACGGCGATGCGTAGTGCTTGAAAAACTCTGCGGATAGTAATCTCGCAATCACTCGCAGCAGCGCGCGCCAACGCAGCACGGATGCCGGAGGCCAGCGACGTAGTGGTAGGGAAATTCCTTCCGGCAAGGGCAGAACCGAGCAGTTCGGCATAAGGCTCATCGGCGTTCTCAACCAGAAGCCGGGCGAGGGCATCGGGTTTTATTCCTTTTAAAAAAAGAGACGCAGGTTGTCCACGCATCGGGTTCGTGCGCATGTCCAGCGGCCCTTTCAGCTTTACTGAAAAACCCCGCGCAGGGTCATCAAGTTGCATCGAAGAAACCCCAAGATCTGCAAAAATCATATCGGCCCCGCTCAGCTTCTCCCGAGCCAAAACCTGCGGCAGTCCGGCAAAGTTGCTGCGGTATGCAACAAAAACCTCCGAACTAAAACCTAACCCGCGAAGGCGCTCTTCAGTTCTCGGAAGTTGAACAGAGTCCGCATCGATACCCACTAATTTACCACCTGGACAAATCCGCGATAGAATTTCCTGAGCGTGCCCCCCATAGCCTAAAGTGCAGTCTGCTACTATCTTTCCAGGCTGGAGAGAAAGCACTTCCAAAACTTCCGCCACCATCACCGGCCGATGCGTGCCTGCCGGAGTTTTCCCTGACCCCAGGACCTTGCGAATCGTCTCGGGATATTTTTCAGGGGCGTGCTCTTTATATTTTTCGCTAAAACTTCGAGGGTGCTTGCCTCTGTACCGCTGCCGACGCTTGTGCAATTTCGGTGTCGGGATCGCGCTATCAGCCATGTAACTCCTGGGAGCAATTCTTTGGTGAGTTGCGCGCTACTTTGCTTTCACATCGTAACACCAGAGCATGGTGTGATCGCGCACATAAAGGCGGCCATTGGAAACAACCGGATAAGCCCAGGATTTTTCCATTTGCTGAGAGTGCTTGGGCTGTGAAGGTGGCGCGAAACGGCCCTTCTCTTGATAGGCGTCGGAATTGGCCTGTATCAACGCTACCTCACCGTTTTCCCCATGCAGGTACAATCTATCGTCAGCGTAACAAATCGAGGCAGCGCCCAGGGCTCGGTCCTGCCATTTGACGTCCCCAGTTTGAAAATCCAGGCACAACAGAGCCTGAGCGGTCGTTCCATAAAGAGAGTTGCCTACTTTCACTACCCCGCCAATTGCGGTAGGTAATTTCGATTCGAAGTACACCTGGTTGGCTTCAACACTAGTGCCTGCAACTTTCAATTTTACGAGACCGCCACCCGTACCTGCGGAAGCGGTATAAATAAAGCCATCACTAGTGAGAGGCGTGGGAATATTTGCTCCATACCGGCTTATGGGCTTGCTGTATCGCCACAAAAATTTTCCAGTTTTGGCATCCACGCCTACCAGTCCTTTTTGTAGAAGCTGAACATATTGCCGGGGGCCCTCTGTCTTCACAACGATGATCGAAGAATAGGCGGCTTCGTCACCTTCCGGCAGCGGGCTCTTCCATAGGACCTGGCCCGATTTCTTATCCAGAGCAATGATCGTTGCTTCGCTCCCACCTGGAGTACAAATCATGGCGTCCCCGTCCACCAGGGGAGATTCGGAATAAGCCCATTCCCCCGGTTTCCCCCCAAAGTCTTTCCTTAGGTTATTCCGCCATCGAATCTTGCCGTTTTCCGATTCAAGGCAGACCAAGTCACCATCAGAACCGAGCGCATAAAGCAATGCGCCATCTACGGTCGGGGTCGAGCGTGCTGCAGGAAAATTAGGTTTTTGCTGTGGATTGCCTACTTTGCCGATCGGCGTGGACCAGATCTTACTTCCATCGCTGGTAGAAAGAGCTTCGACGAATTCGTTTTCCAAACCCTCGTTCCCAAGCAAGTAAAGCCGTTCGCCAACCACTGCAGGAGTCGAGTACCCGGAACCGGTATGGGCCACTTTCCATCTGAGGGCGGGACCCTCTTTAGGCCATTCCTTGACTAACCCAGTCTCGTGCGAAATTCCGTCTCGATTCGGCCCACGCCACTGAGGCCAATCGTCGGCCCGAATCGCGATTTCGTTTGAGACAAGAATCAGGCTTGCCGATAACAGGAGTGAAAAATTCATTGCACCTTTTTACCAAAGCATTGCCATCCTTGTGCGACTAAGTCAACGGCTCAGCAAGAAAAGCGCACCCGCCAGGAAGCTGGAAACAAGCAGTCCGGCTAGAACGGCCCACCATAAGATCACCCGCTGCTTACGTCGAAATGCTTTACCACCCATGCCAGGGAGCAAATAAAAACGTTCTTTTTCTTTATCTCTTGCCAGGCCAAACATCTTATCTCTTTACGATGAGTCGGTTCCGCTCTTTGTTCCGGCCCGGGAATCAAACCTTCCATACGCAGTTCCGCAGCGGATTGGTGGTTCCTTTACTCTGGCTTCCCCAGCTCTGAACTAACCCATTGAAACCTGATGCTGAGTTGAATGTCAATCCGGATTTGATATCACTGCGCAAGTCCTTAGTGCCGAGGTATATTCGGCGCTGCCTGATAAATTCCAAAAACAAGCTTGCATGGCATAGAATATGCGTTAAAACTAGTATAAGAAGCCCGATCAGCGGCCTTTTTGCCTCTCCAGTTGGCGGCTTGCGCGGGTGAAGCTTGAAAGTGCTATGACTATTCTAGATCTGACTAAAGCGACAGTGACGTGCGGGGTACTGGCTTTCTTGATTTACACTTTTCCCGTGATCGGCCAGGTCCTGATTATTGGTTCCTTGACCTTGCTTTGGCTGGCATACGCCCGAAAGACAATTGTGGCCTTCCGACGCAGGTAAGCGTCCTGCCCTCGTCCTGCCCTTGCGATGCCTTCATCCCAAAGGGGAGTTCCAATTTATCGCTGGGGTTCGCTCACGCTCGTCAACCCGCCGTTTCAAATTTCAACAGTGGGTAATTGCCCGTCCTCCGGGCATAGCAACGTTCGACCAGAAGTGGTTCGCGAGGTCTGCACTTGTTCCTTAGGCAAGGTTGCCGCACCCGCTCCAATGTGAATGACCGACAGTATTAGCGCACCCAGCGGCTCCTGCTATATGGACAAATCTTCCAGAACACTTCAAGCTGAACACTGTGAAGCAAAAAGCACTTTTCTTAGCAATTCTCCCAGCGACGAAGGTGCTTGCTTTAGCGATTTATTTTTTGATCCACCAACTATCTGCAGAGCCCGGAACGCCTTTGGGTAGAAAAGAGCAGGACTGGCCAAACGTGGGGGGAGACAAAGGAAATTCGCGTTACTCCACCTTGAAGCAAGTTAACCGGAAGAACGTAGCCACGTTACAGGCAATATGGACATTTCACACTTGCGATGCCGGTAAAGGAACCACCATTGAATGCACACCCATCATGATCGACGGCACACTCTACCTGACGACTGCTGCATCAAAAGTTGTCGCTCTGGAAGCCGACACCGGCCGCGAGCTGTGGAAATATGATCCTTACAAAAATGGCCCAGGCAAACAACCACGGGCTTCGGGTGGAGTGAATCGGGGAGTGGCTTACTGGACTGATGGGCGCCAGGCGCGCATCTTTCTTGGGGCTTCCGATGGGCGGCTGATCTCGTTGGATGCCAAGACTGGTTTGCCCGATCGCGCTTTCGGCAATTCCGGAACGGTAGACTTGCGCGCGGGACTGGGTATGGACCTCAATGGAGTAAATTATGGCCCGACTTCAGCGCCAGCCGTTTATCGCGACCTTGTGATTCTGGGTTTTTCTTGCTCGGAAGGAGGGCGTCCAGCCCCCGGGGACCCGCGTGCTTTCGATACACGGAGCGGCAAAGAGATATGGCGATTCCATACCATTCCGAAGCCCGGCGAGCCAGGGCGTGAAACATGGCCGGACGACTGTTCTCCTAACGTTGGCGCCGCCAACAACTGGGGCGGTACAACTGTGGACGAGAAACGAGGATTGGTATTCATCGGGACAGGTTCAGCTTCACCCGATTTTTATGGGGGTGGACGGAAGGGCGATAACCTTTTCGCCAACTGCACGATTTGTTTGGAGGCCAATACCGGCAAAAGACTTTGGCATTTCCAAACACTACGCCACGACCTTTGGGATCATGATTTGCCCGTGTACCCAAACCTTGTCACCATCTCCAACAACGGCCGGAAACGCGATGCGGTTGTCCAGGTAACAAAAACCGGTTTTGTGTATCTTTTTGATCGCGCCAACGGCCAACCTATCTTTCCAATTGAGAATCGGCCTGTTCCGGTTTCGGATGTGCCCGGTGAGCAAGCTGCGCTCACTCAGCCCATTCCAGTAAAGCCGCCTTCCTTTTGTCGCCAGTTTATAAGCGAGAGTGATGTCACTGACATCTCACCCGAATCGCATGCCGAAATGCTCGAGCGGTTCCGTTCTTATCGAGGCCGGGCAGCTTTCACACCGCCAGGAACCAACAGCACTCTCGTCGTACCGGGGTTTCATGGCGGGGCAACCTGGAGCGGCGCGAGCTTCGATCCCACCACCGGCGTTCTTTATGTAAATTCCAACGAGCAGCCGAATGTCCTGAAGCTCCTCCCTCACAACGATTCCATCGATCCCTATGGGCCCAGTGGTTACGTGCGTTTTGTTGATGCAAAAGGGTATCCAGGAGTTAAACCTCCGTGGGGGTTGCTCAATGCGATAGATCTGAATAAGGGGGAGATCTTATGGCGAGTGCCATTGGGAGAGTTCCCTGAATTAGCAGCGCGCGGCATTCCTCGAACCGGCACGGAGAATTTTGGGGGAACGATCGTGACTGCAGGCGGGCTTGTTTTCATCGGCGGATCCAAGGATGAAAAATTCCATGCGTTTGACAAAAGTTCAGGCGAATTACTTTGGGAATTCAAACTGAGCGCAGGAGGTTATGCCACGCCTTGCACCTATATGACTCGAGGACGTCAGTACGTAGTTATTGCCGCGGGCGGCGGTGGAAAACTGGGTACAAAATCGGGCGATGAGTATGTGGCGTTTGCCTTGCCCAGTAAGTGAATGGCACCGACTGCATGTGGGCAGCTTATGAAACGTTTGATTACATAGCACTTACCAAAGTGTATGGCCCAGGATTCAAAACTGATCCGCATTCCCACGCTGAAAACAGTCGCTGAGTTTCGGCGCCATACCGTAGCACTAGGCATTGATCTTCCTTGCGAGGACGAAGTCCTCAGCGGACCTGCATCCCCACTGTCACAGCCGATTGCCCAAGTCACCATTAACGGAAAACAAATTGGCAATCGATATGCCATTCAGCCGATGGAAGGCTGGGATGCCACAACCGATGGTTCGGTCACGGAGGAAGTGCTTCGACGCTGGCAACGTTTCGGAGAGAGCGGCGCAAAACTGATCTTTGGCGGTGAAGCCATGGCTGTGCGTCCGGATGGTCGAGCGAATCCCAATCAACTGATCATTCATTCTGCCACAAAACCCAGTTTGCTAAAATTGCGGGAAACTCTTCTCGTGGCGCACGCAGCGCGATTCGGAAGGACAGACGATCTGGTGATTGGGTTTCAACTGACCCACTCCGGACGTTTTTGCAAACCGAACGATAAGTTCCGAATGGAACCACGCGTAGCCTATCGTCACCCAATCCTGGATCGCAAATTCAACGTCATCAGCGATAAGCAGGTCTGGACGGATGAAGAGCTTGAGCATCTTACCCACGATTATGTCCAGGCGGCAAAGATAGCAAAGGAAGCAGGGGCCGATTTCGTGGACATCAAACATTGCCACGGTTATTTGTTGCACGAACTGCTCAGCGCTTTTACTCGGCCCGGTAAGTATGGGGGCTCATTCGAAAATCGCACCCGAATGCTGCGGGACATCGTTTCAGGAATTCGTGCTGGCGGAAATGAGATCGAATTGGCTGTGCGTCTGAGTGCGTTTGATTTTGTTCCCTACAAACCGGATCCCCACCACTCTCAACCGGGGAAACCCGGGCCTGGCATACCTGAAGACTTTGTTCACTGCCTGCCCTATCGGTATGCATTTGGTGTAAATCAGCAAAACCCTATCGAGTACGATTTAACCGAACCACTTCGGTTCCTCCAGCTTTGCGCGGAATTAGGCATAAAGATTGTGAACCTGAGCGCCGGGTCGCCCTATTACAATCCGCACATTCAGAGGCCCGCGGCTTATCCTCCCTCGGATGGATATCAGCCACCAGAGGATCCACTCGTTGGTGTGGCACGGCAAATCAATGTTGTTCGCCAACTCCGGCCCGCGGCTCCCAAAGGTCTCGTGCTGGTAGGAACCGCTTATAGCTATCTCCAGGAATACCTGCCCCAGGTCGCTCAATACGTCGTTCGTAATGGATGGACAGATCTGATTGGCCTGGGCCGGATGACGCTTTCCTACCCCACAATGCTCTCGGATGTACTTCAAAACCGCACCCTGTTGAACAAATCCATCTGCCGCACTTTCAGCGACTGCACCACCGCTCCTCGCAACGGTTTGATCAGCGGCTGTTATCCTCTCGACAAATATTACTCAACGAAACCGGAGTTTCAGAAACTGAAGGAAATTAAGAAGGCTTCCTCGCCCGTAAACCAAAGGCCGAGAAAAGAGATTTTGACCACGGATGGCGCACCGGAGAACCTGGATAAGCCGGAATAGAAATGAACTGCCTTGCCACACTATATAAGCCGTATGAAAGAGGGAAAACTAAAGCGTTCTCTGGATGTTCTGGTTCCCTGCGTTTATGTTTCCATGTGTTATCCATTTTCTACCTCCGTGGTAAAATGCTTTGGTTTTTATCGCGCTCGGAACTCACTGCTTTCGGATTCGATAGAACACCGTATTTCCGTGCGGGGCGCTATCCACAAAGCTATTGAATGGCGGGGTGCCCGGGAGGCCGGTGGCTGCCTGGAACGGGAAGCCGTTTGCCAGATTCGTTGAGTATTCCACTGTGTAAAACACATTCGGAGCGCTGGTCCACGTCAACTTTCGACCTGCTCCAGAATTTTCGGGAGGCAATAGCTTGAAAGGAACGATGCTGTTTTCATCCAAATGAAAAGTGACGATTTCGCTTTTGGAACCTGCCAAATTGAAATGGTGCAGCAGCAACAAACTTGCCGTCCCATTGGCTGTCAGACCATTGTTCATTGCCGCAGATTTTGTTAGCCGAATAGGGACGAGACCGCCATCGACAAAGAATGGTTTACTGCTTAGTCCATGAATGGTCGTATCAATAACGGGGTGCGCAATGTCAAACAAAGACCATGGCGTTCGTTCCACCTCGATATCGTCAATATCAATAGCGACCACGCGGTAATTGATTTGCGAAACTCCGAGGCTCAGCCCGAGCGATTGGGTGGAAGCTGACAAGACCATGACGCTGTTATTGAATGGGGCCGTGTCCTTTACGTTGGCAGGAAAGCTATTAAGGTAGCCACCGAGGGAGACAAAATCGCCAAAGTTGTCGGTTAACACTGATCGGAACACATCACTCGAAGAATCTGCATCAAACAGATTGGCACTCGAGGCGTTCCCAGCAGTGCTGTTCATAATCTCCAGGTCAGGTACACCATCGAAATCCCGGTCAATTTGGATGCGAAGGTCCGCAATGAAGGTTTGAGGGGAGGTCCAATTTCCCGCAACGGCCACTCCAAAATAGACCGTGCTATTTCCTAACTGAGTTTGGCCGCTGGCATCGCTAGCTGCGCCTACCGCAAGAATATCCAATGAAGCGCGAGCGGGGCTGGAAGAATTCTGGTTGGGACTGGTCGCGCCGAGTTGAAAAGCTGATACCAAAGGTTGTGGATGCGCCGAAGGCCCATAGGTCGGCACCGCTACTTCGGCAGGTGTACTTACAGTGGGCCAAGCCAGGTCGGATAACCCGGTCCAGCATTTGGAAGCAGCTCGAACATTTGCATAGTAGGGGACATGAATGGAAAGGGCTTGATTTAAAAACCAAATTTGGCCGCTCGCTTCAAAAGGATTTTGCGCTGATTGGCCGGCGATGCTCGAGGGAGTCGTCGGATCCACCGTTCGATCGAACAACACCGGGTTAGCGACAAATTGCACTGGTAAGAGCGCGCTGCTGTTAGCAGGCACAGTGACCTGAGTTTGCAATGGGATGACGTTAAACCCCAATTCCGTCACTGTGTTGCTCACCGCAACAGTATAGGTAATTGCTGTATTTCCATGGTTTTGCAGAAGCACATTTTCCGTCCTCGTAAAATCACTGCCGATTTCAAGAGCACCCAGGTTGACAGTCACCAGGCCACTGGAGTTTTGCGCTTTGGCGGAAACCACAACTCGCGCTGCTTCACCCACCTGAAGACGGCCTGCACCAATGCGCGATTCCGGGTACGGATTGCCGGAAGCATCACGCGTGGGCCGGGCAGTATTCATGAGAGCGGCTTTGATCTCCTCGACGGACCATGTCGCGTGCAATTGCCGAAGAAGCGCAGCTGCTCCGGCGACGTGCGGTGTCGACATGGAAGTTCCCGTAAGGCTCACACCAGCGGAACCAGTGCCCATTGCAGCCGACCGGATACCAGTGCCGGGCGCCGCAATATCCGGCTTCAACAGATTTACAGGAGCAGCCGGGCCACGTGAACTGCTGCTCTCGATACGATCGGTTAATTCCGGGTGCGCTACCGTAACGTCGGTTGCCATGCGGACGATTGGATTCTCCAAGAGATGAGCCTTGAGCAAAGCGCCGTCTGATTGGCCAATCATAACAGCGGGAATGGTGACAGCACCCGAAGGCGTGCCTCCCATTGTGATTGGATCGTCGGGAACATTGTTCACCATGATCACACCGACAGCCCCGGCATCCTGCGCGAGCTGTATTTTATCGGTGAAAAAACAGGTGCCGCGATCGATCAAAGCAATCTTGCCTGCAAGATTCGCGGAGTTACTGAGAGGATTGCAGGCGTCATTGGGGGAAACGTAAATCACGTTCGCCTGCACTGGACGGCTTTGGCTCAGGGGTACTGTAAAATCACCTTCTACCGCAACCATTGCCCCAGCGATGGTTCCAGGGGAGACAATCTGGATTGCCCCTCCGATTACTGAGTTGGCCACGCAAATGGATTTATCCGCTACACCGGGAGAACTCACGATGTAAAAAGTATTGCCGCTATTGCCGGCCGCTATCACGACGACGCACCCTAGATTGACTAATTGGGTAATCGCATCGTTCTCGATACTTGGTCCCGTGAAGCCAAATGCACCGCCCAATGACAAATTGACCACATCCAAGTGGTTATTGAAATTGCCAGTGCCGGCCGTGGCCGCCCACTCGAGCGCATCGATATCCGCATCGCTGGCTCCATCGCAGCCAAAAATCTTTAACGCATAAAGCAAAGCGCGGGGCGCGACACCGGGCCCAATGGAGAACTGCGAGTAATCTATATTGGTCGTGTAAGAACCTGTGTATCTAAGGCCATTGGTCCGCACGCCGAACCCTGCAGCAATGCCCGCCACATGAGTTCCATGCCCACCGCAGTCCAGCGGATCCGGATCTGGCAGCGGCACGTCCATGCCAGGAGTGCTCGCATCATAGGAGTCGCCCACAAAATCGTAACCGCCCACAACTTTTGCAGTGGGAAATGTTCCGGGCTCGATTCGAGTTGGATCATTGACCGCGAAAGCGTTCGCGCTGCCTGAGCCTCCAAAATCAGCGTGCGTATAATCAATTCCGGTATCAATAATCCCAATGCGAACACCACTGCCGTCGGCCGATCCCAAAGCCGCTCCCCAAACCTGTGGGCCTCCGACAAACGGCACACTGGTGCTCAATAAAGGTCTCCTATGGCGGGCCGGTTCCAACCGCTTCACCCCTGGCAAGGAAAGGAGCTGATTTGCTTCCCGAGGCGATGCATGCACTCGAAGCGCGTTTACAACATGTGAAAATCGTCCGCTGACAATATGCCCACGGGCGTGCAGTTGGGCAATCAGCGCATCTTGCTGCACATTAATGGCGGCATGCCGATCGCTGACCGCGGATTCAACCTGTTGAGCGGAAAGTGTATTCTTCAGCCGGGAATGAACCTCACCAACTGGTTCTCCGTCGAGAACCAGAAAATATGTTTGGCGTGTCTCCCGGGGTGGCGCTCCGAAAATGGGAGGTCCTAAAATAAGCGAAACAGCCAGCCCAGTTAAAAATAAGTTGAACCTTCTTATCCAATTTACGGAACCGCAACTGCATGAGACAATCTGCATCGGTAATCAGTGCGCCCTTTGCCAGTTTTCATTATCCAGATACAGAGGCTTCAGGTCAATCCAAGAGTTGCGAAAAGAGCTTAGGGACGTAGAGAGCGGAGCAAATCCGGAGAAAAGTTGACAATGAGGGGCACCGAGTTTAGTGCATTAGCATCAGCAACATCATCTGTTTCTCGGCATATTCAGTTTTCAGACATAGCGGTTCCGGAGCCGGGAGCCTTTGGTCTTCTCGCGTTGGGAGGTGTGGCCTTGTTTTGGAAAAAGCTGACACGCCAAGGAGCTGACACGCTGAAATTCAAAATCGAAAATCGCGAATAGCGAAAGCTGAGGTAAGGTGAAATCTGAAATCCCTGGGGATTTTGGTTGGCTCTATCTTCTTCACTGGCTAGCTTTCATCAACGATTCATGAGTCACCGTTCTCCTTTACATATTCGAGCAACTACTGGGGTTGAGGAATATATCCGAATCACACCAGAGCAAGCTCGGTGGAAGCATCTGGGTTTTGGAGCCCGACTGATGAAGCGCGATAAAATTTGGGAAGCGCAAACCGGAGATTTCGAATATGGCCTGGTCGTGCTTGGAGGAACTTGCCGGGTAGAATCTTCCCGAGGCAATTGGGAAAGTCTTGGACGACGTCCTAACGTTTTTGCCGGCATGCCCCATGCCCTGTTCCTGCCCCCACACACAAATTTCACGGTTCAGGCCATTAGTGACCAACTCGATCTCGCTTACGGCTGGTGCCTGGGTGGAGGGAACCACCCAGCGCAAGCAGTCATCCCCGAGTCGGTGTCAATTGAAGTGCGCGGTGGCGGCAGCGCTACGCGACAGATCAATTCGATTTTCCCCCCAGGCTTCGATTGTGAACGGCTGGTGGCTGTTGAAGTGTATACTCCGGCCGGCAACTGGAGTTCGTATCCACCGCACAAACACGATGTCCATCGCGTGGATAGTGCCGGGCATCTGCTGGAAGCGGACCTCGAGGAAATATACTTTTATAAGATCGATCCTCCGCAGGGATATGCGGTCCAACGCGTCTATACAGCAGATTTAAGCCTGGATGAAACAATTACCGCCCGAAACAACGATGTTGTTTTGGTTCCAGAAGGTTATCACCCGGTGGGCTCCGCGGCCGGGTATACCACTTATTACCTGAATTTCCTCGCAGGCAGCGCGCAATCCCTGGCCAACACCGACGACCCTGAACATGCGTGGGTGAAGGATACCTGGCGGGAAAAAGATCCGCGGGTGCCTTTGGTAACGATGAAAATGGAGAAGACTTAGGGAGTGTGACGAAACTGCGATTTACAATAAGTGCAGCGAACGCATGTATTTGGAAAATGATTCCATGAACCACCCTCGCCCCAACCCTCTCCCATCGGATGGGAGAGGGAGAAGATTGATTTCGCATCGTCCTCCTCCTCCTTCTCGTCCTCGTCCTCGATCCGTCCGGTCCATGGTCCCAATGCACAATCGACAATTTCGGAGGCTCTCCCTGAACCTGTCAGGACACAGCTACAGAGCCTCCGCGTCTCAAGAAACGGCAACACCCTCACCCCAACCCTCTCCCATCGGATGGGAGAGGGGAAAGATGCAACGCTCTAAGTTCCTATGGCGTCAACGCAATACGACTTAATCACGATGGGGCGTTCCTCCATCGACCTCTATTCGAATGATGCCGGCGCACCCTTCGTCGATATCACCTCTTTCGCCGCGTACGTGGGAGGTTCACCCACCAATATCGCCGTGGGTGCCCAACGGCTTGGCCTAAAAACAGCGGTAATCACCGCGGTGGGCGAAGATCCCGTGGGTGATCTTATCCTCAATTTCCTGGCGAAAGAAAAAGTCGAAACAAAATATATTCCGCGCAAGCCGGGCACTCGCAGCAGCGCAGTTGTCCTTGGAATCGAGCCGCCGGACAAATTCCCCCTGGTTTATTATCGGGATAATTGCGCCGATAACCAGCTCTCGATCGATGACGTGCTTGCTGTTCCTTTTGAAGGCTGCCGTGTGTTTGAATTCTCAGGCACTGGCCTGAGCCGGGAACCGAGCCGCAGCGCCAACTTGTTCGCAGCCGAGAAGGCAAAAGCTTGCGGGGCCAAAGTTGTGCTTGATCTCGATTTTCGCCCGAACCAATGGCACGACGCGCGCGCTTTCGGGGTCACGGTCCGTGCGGCTCTGCCACTGGTGGACATCGTGCTGGGCACCGAAGACGAGTGTAAAGCCGTAACACTGACCGATCCGTCACAGGTGAATGTAACGCATTCCCAGATTTCCGGCGCACAAGTCGCCGGCGACCTGGCCGCAGCGGTGCGTGCGATGCAAAATCGAGGTCCTAAAACGATCATCGTGAAACGTGGCGAGCACGGGGCAACTCTCTTCGAGAGCAGTCAATCCCCGCGAGACGTGCCCGGTTTCCCGGTCGAAGTCTATAATGTACTGGGGGCTGGGGACGCCTTTGCAGCAGGGTACATTTACGGGCTTGTAAAAGGCTGGAATCACTTCAAGGCCTCTCGCATGGGCAATGCCGGCGGGGCAATTGTAGTGACGCGGCACGGATGCGCCAATTTCATGCCTTACGAGCAAGAAGCGCTGAAATTCGTGGCCGAGCGGGGCGGATTTTGAGTTTCGCAGCCGTGGGCTCTTTCAAGCATGCTTGACACGAATTTCACGAATTAGCACGAATTTATTTAAAACTTCGTCTTGGATTGTTGGCTAACTTCGGCGGCGATTCGTTGGAATGGAAACGGATCATAATTTAGGAATTCGTGTAAAGTCTGTTACAGGTAAGGATATCCGATAACAAACAAAGCAACTCACCTGGGCAGCGCCGAGATCCCTGCGTAAACGGCATTCGGCCCAAGTACTTCCTCAATGCGAAGGAGTTGATTGTACTTGGCTAAACGATCGCTGCGGCTCAAAGAACCCGTTTTGATCTGGCCACAATTGGTGGCAACAGCGATGTCAGAGATGGTCGCATCCTCGGTTTCCCCTGAGCGGTGGCTTAACACCGCCGTGTAGCGGTTCGTCTGGGCCAAATTGACTGCGTCCAGGGTTTCGGTCAGCGAACCAATCTGGTTGACCTTGACCAGGATGGAATTTGCCGTGCCGGTTTCAATCCCGCGCTTGAGGAATTTCACATTGGTCACAAAAAGATCATCGCCAACTAATTGCACTTTGCCTCCCAGCTTGTCGGTGAGTGTTTTCCAGCTCTCCCAATCGCTTTCAGCGCAGCCATCTTCAATGCTCACGATGGGGTATTTGTTGCAAAGTTTGACATAAAAATTCACGAGCTCGTCGCCAGTCAATTTTTTCCCGCTGCTTTTCTTAAAAGTATAAGTGCCATCCCCGTTGTAAAACTCACTGCTGGCGACATCGAGCGCCAGGTAAATTTGCTTGCCTGCCTTGTATCCCGCATCTTTTGTAGCCTGCAAAATGCAATCGAGGGCATCTTCCACACTTCGAAGCGCCGGGGCGAATCCGCCTTCGTCGCCCACAGCCGTGCTGAGACCGCGTCCCTTCAGCACGCTTTTGAGTTTGTGAAAAATTTCGGTAATCGCTCGAAGCCCCTCACCAAAGGTTGGCAAGCCATGCGGCATGATCATGAATTCCTGAAAATCAATAGGCGCATCGGAATGCGCGCCTCCGTTGATGACGTTGGCCATCGGAACGGGAAGGACCTTGGCGTTCGTTCCTCCAAGATATTTGAACAGCGGCATTGCCACTGCCTCCGCCGCTGCCTTGGCATTGGCAAGCGATACAGCGAGAATTGCGTTTGCCCCGAGTTTCGATTTAGTTTCGGTGCCATCCAAATCGATCATGAGTCGATCCACTGTCAATTGATCCAGAGCATCCGTGCCTCTCAGCGCAGGAAGGATTTTCGCCGTGACGTTCTTCACAGCTTTGGCAACGCCTTTGCCCTGGAAGCGCCTTTTGTCCCCATCCCGAAGCTCGATTGCCTCGTGAGTGCCGGTGCTGGCGCCGGATGGCACTGCTGCCCGGCCTATTGCCCCACCGGCCAGAAGGACGTCAGCTTCAACGGTTGGATTGCCCCGCGAGTCGAGAATTTCACGGGCCCGGATATCAACGATTTGACTCATGTTTGTATTAGAAATTTTACATCCACAAAACTAAACAGCGCGGAATGATAGTGAGTACTGCTTCTCAGTCAAGGAGTGGAAATGGCGATTCCATTTTCACGAACTGATTCAGCAGGCTGATTTTTGGAACAGTGGTTTTTTGGAACAGTTGACGTGATCCATCGATCAAAGTAGCCTCGCGCTGATATGGGCGCACTGCAGTGCTATATCAGAGAACTCGCCAGGTTGCGCAAAACCCTAAAAATGTCCGTGCCCGACAGAATGCCCCGAGTTTCGCGAAGCGTTTGGAGTGCGCCGTATCCCGGCGCTTTTCCTTTCGTGCCTTCAATCAACAACCTTAAAACACAGGCTAATCCAAAGCGCCGGAAGACGGCGCACTCCAAACGCTTCGCGAGTTCGGTTATCGCTCTGCCACCTCTGCAGCTTTCTGTTTTGGGTCACGGTTATGCTGCGCTGCGTATCATGGCCGTGCTTATTTTGGGACTAATCTCTTCGGCGGTGACATCGGCGGCAGAATCCCCTGCTGATTTGAGTTCGTTTCCCGCGCCGAAACGGGTCACAATTCCAAAGCTTCAAGAGCCGATAAAAATCGATGGAGAGTTAAACGAACTTGCATGGAGCAAGGCGGCCAAGCTTGCGCCATTCTTCAGAAACAAGACCGGTGAACCCGAACGAGAACACACTGAGTTGCGCCTTTGGTACGATGAGGATGCTTTGTATCTCGGTTGGATTTGCCAGGACGTGGACATCCAGGCCACATTCACAAATCGTGACAGCAAATTCTGGGAAGAGGAGGTCGTCGAGTGCTTTATCACTTCAAAAGATCTCACGCGCTATTTTGAGCTGCAATGGAATCCCTTGGGAGGCGTCTTTGACGCAATCATCACCAACCAACTGAACGCAAAAGGTGTTTCGACAAATTTTGATGGGGATTGGAGTTACACCGCCAAGGGGATGAAAAGCGCTGTTAAACTGATAGGGACGGTGAATAATTCCGATAAGAAGGACGAACTATGGCAGGTCGAGGTCAGAATACCTTTTGTTGATCTCGGCCAGAGATGCCCCAAACCTCAAGAAGTGTGGCGGGCAAACTTCTACCGGTTCAATCGCACCAAGGACCAGCCAGTAGAAGATCTGAGTTGGTCCCCTACCCGGCTGTCGAGCTTTCACGAGCCCAGCCGTTTCGGTTATATTGAATTTGGATATGTATCGCGATAAAAAGGTGGTGGTGGTGATGCCGGCCTACAACGCGGCCAAAACCCTGCGCCAAACCTACGCGGAAGTTCTCGAACAACAGGTCGTTGATAAGATCATCCTGGTGGATGATGGCAGCCGGGATGACACCGTTTCGGTCGCTCGGTCGTTGCCGGGCGTGCAGGTGCACGTGCATGAAATCAACAAAGGATATGGTGGCAACCAAAAGACCTGTTACCGGTTGGCTCTGGAGGCAGGGGCAGATATCGTGATTATGATCCACCCCGATTATCAGTACACCCCGAAGTTGATCCCAGCCATGGTTTCAATCATCGGGAACGGATTGCATCCCTGCGTGCTGGGCAGCCGCATTCTAGGAGGTTACGCCTTGAAAGGGGGCATGCCCCTTTGGAAATATCTGGCTAACAGGGTTCTCACGCTGGCGGAAAATCTGTTGTTAAGCGCAAAATTATCTGAGTATCACACTGGTTACCGCGCGTTTTCCCGGGCCATCTTACAAGACCTCAATCTTGCGGCAAATTCAGACGATTTTGTGTTCGACAATCAAATGCTCGCGCAGATCCTCTGGCACGGTTTTACCATTGGGGAAGTCAGTTGCCCCACAAAGTATTTTCCTGAAGCTTCCTCGATTAATTTCCGCCGCAGTTTGAAGTACGGTTTTGGCTGCCTGGAAACGGGGATAAAATATCGACTCGCCAAACTGGGAATTCCCAACCGGCTCTTCCCCGCCAAAGACGCCACGGCCGCCTTATCGCGCGTGGCTCAATCTTAGCGCCAGCCGCGATTTCTTTCGATTCGCCGTTCCACGATGCAAAACGCCGGTCTTTGCGGCTTTGTCAAAAGCCGAGCTGACGTTGGGCAGCGCTTTGGCGGCTTCATCTTTTTTGCCCGCTGCCAGTAACTCGACATACCTTCGTTCCAAATTATGCAGGCGGGATTTAATGCTGCGGTTGTGGGCTTTCTTGCGGGCGCTGTTGCGCATGCGGCGTTCGGCTGACTTTGTATTTGGCATAAGGATCGGTTACACGGCAAAATTCCGAGCGCGAACCATACCGTATCGCAAAAGTTTGTCAACGTTGAACCGGACGGTCCAACACGGGGGCTGGGTTGAAGGGACAGTGTCGGTCATGAATATCGGAGTGTTCTCGTCCCCTGGCACAGCAACGGTCGAGCTGTGGTAGTTTGGCGAATTCGAACGCGCTGTCCCTTGGGCAGGTTGTGCGCCCGAGGACGGGAGCAGATAAAAACTTCATTCGGCTCTTGCTGCCAGCCTAAACCTAAAATTGGATGGAAAAAATCTTCAAGCCGGAAACCCGCCCATAGACGGGATCTCTCACCAGGTTGGCCTCCGCATAGCCATATTGAGCGGGAGCAGCGGGATTGATCAATTGGAATGGGTTATCAAGTTTTACGGCTTCAATGGCGATGCCACTATAACTGAGTCCGCCGGCCTTGATTTCGTTTGGTCTTTTCTCGTCGAGCTGCAGCGGAGTTTCCTGCGCACGCCGCGCAGTCCACGCTTCAAGTGCTTCGTTTACGCCCAGAGATTCGGCATTGGCGGTAAACATTGCCAGGGTAGAAAACAATAACGAAAATCTTTTCATAAATACCTCACATGATATGTTTTCAACTAAGAACCTTCCGCAACAACGCGCTGGTGTCAATGAACAGCTCTGAGAAATTATTCCTGGAGCCGCAAAGAACAGTGCCGGGGAAAGCTGGCTGGTGGGAGTGTAACCATCCGGTGCCGAGTTCTCGGCGGGTCTCCCCCCATTTGGATCCAGCAAGGAGACGTCACCAAAAGTTGCCGACGAAAGTCGCATGGTTGCGCACAGGAATGTTGCCAGAACCCAACTTCGCTGGTTTGTATGAGTACGCGCCCGCTATCATTTCGGCTGCTTCCACCTCAGTCACGATAGCGTCCGCATCAGATAGCCAAAAAATGACCGATAAGTTACCAATCGGCCTCTTGTGTTTATCTTCCGCAAATTGTAATTTTAAGTGTTAAAATCTTGGTATGTTCAAAGTGACCTTGCCAGCTTTGCTTTCAGTCCGGACTGATCCGGAGGAAATTGGCTCGAAAAATGGAGCTCGTAGCAAAGAATTTCCAGTCTTTGAAATCACGCTCGTGCTGGCGCTGGCTCTCATCGGTTGGGTGGCATTCAAGTTGTATGAGATGACGCCCGATAACGAGGAAGCCCGCAAAGAGTTGGAGACGTTATCGGCGAATTATGGTCAGATAGCGGAGATCGTGCAGTCCAGTGTGAACGAATTGGAAGGGATTTTTCACAACTACTCTCAATCCAAGGACGCAGGAGAGATAGAGGTTTTTCAGACACGCTCCCATGAATTCAAGCAGTGGCTGGAAACGCAGACCGTTCGTTATAAACCGTTAGCCAACTCTGCAGCAGCCTTACCTTCGGCTGCACAGTCCTCTAATATAACAAACTTGCAGGTCCAGATTCAGACTCAAAGGCTGCGGCTGCTTTCTTCGATTGAAAGCTGGTTTAGGACTTATAGGAACGCTGCCCTTTACCTGATGAATACTGCGGGTAAACCAATGGACGAGCGCATTACTCAACGGGAACAGGCTGTCGCACGGGCGAAATCGCGTCTCGCTGGGCTGTCGAGACAGGCCCGAATGCGCGAGCAAGCCACTCAACTATTGCTCACGAGCATACAAGAACAGCACAGCGCCATGAAAGTTGTTTTCACTAATTTGCGCTTTGCTTTGCTCGTTGTACTGGTCGGCTTGAGTTTTCTATTGATGCTGGCGCTTTACCGGCGGAAAATCGCGCAGACCCGGCGAATTCTCCGTCAACATAACAAGCAGCACCTTGAACAGCAGGCGAACCTGGATAAGTTGGGGCATTTCGGCAGGCTGGCCCAGGAACTGGCCCATGAAATCAAACAACCCTTGACGGCAATAACTGCCCGGGCCTTTACGTTAGAAAAGCTTCTGCCACCCGGAGTCGACGCAAACAAAGATGTTGCAATTATTCGCAATGAACTAAAGAGGCTTGATTGCATTGTTAAAGATTTTCTTGAGTTTGCCCGGCCGGCTGAACCAAAAGTAGTTCCGTTTGCCGCCGACGAGACACTCGAGGAAATCCGGGATCTAATGGAGTCACAGCTCGAACTGGAAAAGATCACGCTGCTTCTTGAATGTGAAGATTCACTTGAATTGCTGGGCGATGCCCAACAATTAAAGCAAGTGCTGATCAACCTGGTGAGAAACGCGGCGGATAGCATGGAGGAAAGAGGCGTTATTATTTTGCGCTCGTGCAAAGCGAATCGCATGCTCCATGGGGTCTTCACCGAAGCGGTGATACTCGAGGTCGAGGACACAGGCGCGGGAATTCCGCTGCACATTCAAAATAAGATCTTCGATCCGTTCTTCAGCACAAAGAAAGACGGCACAGGGTTGGGTTTGGCCATCTCAGCGGGAATTGTTGACAAACAAGGTGGCAACCTTGAATTTGAGAGCGAACCTGGGAAAGGCACGGTGTTTCGCATTGTGATGCCGGCCGCTACACAGAGCCAATTGCATGAGCAAAGTTCTGCTCATTGAAGATGAAGAATCGATCATTTCGGCACTCCAACGAGTGCTGGAAGTGGGTGGCCACAAAGTTGTGGCTCTTACAGATCCCCAAGAGGGGCTGGACGCAGCGCGTACTGGGGATTTTGAGGTCGTGGTAACCGATCTTAAAATGCCGGGGATCAGTGGAATGGACGTCATTAAAAGCCTCCATGAAACCAGGCCACAACTTCCGGTGATTCTGATGACAGGCCATCACACTACGGACGTCGCCATCGAGGCCATGAAGTTCGGGGCTTACGACTATATTCTAAAGCCGCCAGACCCGGCAGAGTTTCTGGTCCTCATTGACAAAGCGGTCGCCAACAGCCGGCTGATGTCTGAAGCAGTTGAAATTGGCCATACCACTTACTCTCGAGATGCCATCGTCGGCAGCAGCCGCGGCATGCAAACGGTTTACAAAGAAATGGGCCGGATAGCCGCCATGCCTGTTACCGTTCTAATTCGGGGCGAGACGGGGACGGGCAAAGAATTGGTGGCCCGCGCCATTCATCAGCATAGTGGCCGAGCAGACAAGCCTTTCATCGAAGTCAATTGCGTTGCCATCCCTGAAAATCTCCTGGAAAGCGAACTCTTCGGCCATGAAGCCGGCGCTTTTACCGATGCCAAAGTCCGTCGCATCGGACGTTTTGAACAAGCGAATCACGGCACTATTTTCCTGGATGAAATTGGGGACATGGCCCCTAACACGCAGTCCAAGCTTCTGCGCGTTTTGCAAAATCGGACGATCCAGCGCGTGGGTGGCAAAGAACCGATTACCGTGGACGTCCGCGTCCTTGCTGCTACCCATCGCAATCTCGAGGTTGCTATTCAGGAGAGGGAATTTCGAGGCGACCTTTATCACCGGCTTAACGACGCGGTAATCGTCCTTCCGCCATTGCGTGATCGGCGCGAAGATATTCCTGAACTGATCCGTTTTTTTATTCAAAGGTATGCGGTAGAACTTGGCTCGCCTTCTCCCAGCATGCCCATGGAAGAGGCTGTCAATTACCTCCAGCAACAAGCCTGGCCAGGGAACGTGCGCGAGCTGCGGAATGTGGTTCGTAAAGCTTTGCTGTTGGCCCACGGTTACCCCATCAGCCAGGAGATCGCCGCACTGGCCGTGGCCCAAACTCAACTGCCCAAACCCGCTGCCGATCAATCCATTGCCAACTATGTTTCTGACCTGCTTGCCAAAGCAAAAGTTGGTGAACTCGAAAACGTGCAACTTCTTTTGACCGAGGCCATCGAACGCGAACTATATGGACAGGCCATCCGGCTTGCCAATGGCGACCAGAGTAAAGCGGGGGCATGGCTCGGCGTCTCTCGTCCCACGATGCGGGATAAACTGATGAAGTACGGTTTTCATCCGTCACAGGCCCAAGAAGCTGCCTGAGAGAGCCCAATTTTTTTCGTTAGACTGGCTTCCGCGCATAAAATGCGGCGAATAAACCGTTCTTGTGGAGAACGTCGAATTCATTGAAACCGAACTTTCCAAGCAGCTCGAACTGATACTTAACTGAACGGGGTGAATCCTCCATCTCGCAGTATGCCAGCACCTTGTCCCGATATTCCGCACCACCCAGTTGCTCGAGATGTGCGGTATACCTCCCCAGCATCACTGTTTGAATTCCGGGATCCTCGTGAGCGACTAAGTCCGCCACGAATAGGGTTCCTGCTGGTCGCAGCCACTCATAGAATCGCTCGAACATCGCCTCCCATTGAGCATCTTCACGCAAATGATGCAGTACCTGGCCTGCCAGAATGATGTCAAAAGACTCTGGCTTAAACGAGAGCAGTCTCATATCAGACTGAATAGTTTGCACGCTGCCCGTGGTCGCCGTTTTCACGCGACACTCCGCGCGTGCAAGCATGGGCTGGCTTAAATCAACCAGCACACAATCCAACGGTGAAACCTGGCTCAGCACTCGAAGCGCGAAGTTGCCTGCTCCGCAACCCAGATCGAGAAGTGTTCCCCGCGGTCTAACATGACACGCCGCCGACCGAGAAACGACATCCAGAATGATGGGCGCATCCATGGCAGCCTGCTGCCCGGTGTCCAGTTTGGAAAAGCGCTCCACCTCGGCGTCAAAGCGTTGCCGGATTTGTTCGACGGTGGATTTTTCGCGGAGCGGGATTGGCATATTTTTAAATAAGAACGCGGTCTTGATATTTTGACATTCCCGATCGAGCACATGGCTCGCGGTCGCTTTCAAGACTCAACGTTCTTCACCCATTCATGAGCCATTAAAGCTGCTCCTGAGGCGCTCGGATGGACGCCATCCTTTGCCCAATGTTCCGGAGGCGCATATTTTACCGCCTCCTCAAACAGGGTTTGGAATGGGACGAAGGTGGCGTGGAACTCGCCAGCTACCCTCTTGGCCGCGGCTCGATATCCATCAAATTCCGGGAACCATTTTTCAGTCACTGCGCCACATCGCAAAACAAAAGGTTCGCAGATCACCAACTCCACCTTCGGCAACGCTTTCCGTGTTCTCTCGAGCAATGCTCGATAATCGCGTTCATAAATCTCAACGGTGCCTTTATAATCTCCATTCAATGTGTGCCAGATGTCGTTCACACCGATTAGAATGCTTAAGAGATTCGGTTTGATCGACAGGCAATCCTTTTCCCAACGTTCAGCCAGTTGAAAAACTTTGTTCCCACTGATGCCTCGGTTGTAAATCTGTAAGCCGGTTTTCGGATGGTCCACAAGTAAGGCGGCCGCCGCAATCGCTGCATAGCCGTTCCCCAGCCCAGCCTGTTCATTGGCGACCGCTTCTTTTTCGTGGCTTCGCCCGGCGTCAGTGATCGAATCGCCTTGAAACAGCACCACGGTTCCGTCAGCCAGGTGCCGGCTCTTACGGCTGGTCTGGGCCGAGATCCGTCCTGCTGCGCTTGCCACACCCAACCCCAGGCCGGTGGTCTGGAGGAATTTGCGTCGATTGAAACGAACGGACTTTGAAAAATTAGTTGGCATATGTTCTTATGTTTGATGTTGGAGAGTGCACGACTGAAATTCAAGCCGTCATCTATTTTTCAATTCTAAATCCACGTCAACACCTCACGCCATTACGCGCTGCGAGCCGAGGACGGCTCGCGGTCCGGGGCGGAGCGCGAACCGTCCTCGGTTCGCAGCGGCAACGAGTACGGAAAACCGTCTGAACGTGCGCCCCCATCGCGAAGTTATTTCAAAGGAAAGTCCGCTCAACGACAAATTGGCCGAGTGAATTCAATTCCGAGCCGATACCGATTTTGGGACGGAAATATGAAACTTTCTCGCGCATCACACACAATCCACGCGCTGCGAGCCGAGGACGGCTCGCGGTCCGGGGCGGAGCGCGAACCGTCCTCGGTTCGCAGCGGCAACGAGTACGGGAAAACCGTCTGAACGTGCGCCCCCCATCGCGAAGTTATTTCAAAGGAAGTCCGCTCAACGACAAATTGGCCGAGTGAATTCAATTCCGAGCCGATACCGATTTTGGGACGGAAATATAAAACTTTCTCACGCATCACACACAATCCACCCGCTGCGAGCCCAGGACGGCTCGCGGTCCGGGGCGGAGCGCGAACCGTCCTCGGTTCGCAGGGGCAACGAGTACGGGAAAACCGTCTGGAGGTGCGCCCCCATCGCGAAGTTATTTCGAAGGAAAGTCCGCTCAACGACAAATTGGCCGAGTGAATTCAATTCCTAGCCGATACTGATTTTGGAACGGAAATGTAAAACTTTCTCACGCATCACACACAATCCACGCGCTGCGAGCCGAGGACGGCTCGCGGTCCGGGGCGGAGCGCGAACCGTCCTCGGTTCGCAGGGGCAACGAGTACGGAAAACCGTCTGAACGTGCGCCCCATCGCGAAGTTATTTCGAAGGAAAGTCCGCTCAACGACAAATTGGCCGAGTGAATTCAATTCCGAGCCGATACTGATTTTGGGACGGAAATGTGAAACTTTCTCACGCATCACACACAATCCACCCGCTGCGAGTCGAGGACGGCTCGCGGTCCGGGGCGGAGCGCGAACCGTCCTCGGTTCGCAGCGGCAACGAGTACGGGAAAACCGTCTGAACGTGCGCCCCCCATCGCGAAGTTATTTCGAAGGAAAGTCCGCTCAAAGACAAATTGGCCGAGTGAATTCAATTCCGAGCCGATACTGATTTTGGAACGGAAATGTAAAACTTTCTCACGCATCACACACAATCCACCCGCTGCGAGCCGAGGACGGCTCGCGGTCCGCACAGTTAAGTTTGACGACACACCGCTTTTGGCTTAGACACTAGCCGTTTCATGCAGCCATGAACCTGACGACATTTTCTTTTCCGACCCCAACCTTATTCGGCGCCGGTGCTTTACGTGAGCTGCCTTCACGAGCCAAAGCCCTGGGGATCCATCGACCACTGATTGTAACCGATTCCGGGCTGGTTGTTACGGCCGCCTTCCAAAGCCTGGCTAAGATTTTAGGCGAAGCAACGAAAGGTAAGGAATGGTTCGTTTATGCCGGCGTGCACCCAAATCCGGTCGAATCCGACGTGCGTGAGGCATATGCCCAATACCGGGCACACGAATGCGACGGCGTCATCGCTATTGGCGGCGGCAGTCCGCTTGATGCAGGAAAAGCAGCGCGACTCCTCGTGAAGCGTCCGCAACTCAATTTTGCGGCGTTCTATGATGAACGCGATTGGTCAGGGCTCCCGCCCTTTATCGCTATCCCAACAACAGCCGGGACTGGCAGCGAAGTCGGTCGCAGCTCGGTGATTACTCTCGATACGACCCATCGGAAGGCTGTTTTGTTTCATCCTGAACTGCTGGCAAAGCTGGTCATTCTCGATCCCGAATTAACCGTAGGTTTGCCTCCAAAACTAACTGCCGCGACTGGAGCCGACGCCCTCACTCATTGCATAGAGTCGTTCACCTGTCCGGCGTTTCATCCGATGTGCGATGGCATTGCGCTCGAAGGAATCAAGTTGATTGCCGAAAACCTTCCCATCGCCTACCGCGACGGAAAAAACCTCGATGCGCGCGGCAAAATGCTGGTCGCTGCTGCCATGGGGGCAGTGGCATTTCAAAAAGATCTTGGCGTGGTGCACTCACTGGCGCACCCGCTTTCAACCATCTGCGGTATGCATCACGGATTGGCCAATGCTCTTTGCCTGATTGCCGGGATGAAGTTTTGCGCCACCCACAAGCCCGGGCTTTATCGGCGAGTTGGGATCGCTTGCGGATTGGACGTCATGAAAGCAACCGATGCGGAGGCCGATCAGCAAACGATTGAGTTTGTAGGGGAATTTCTTGCTGGCCTTGGATTGCGCGCTCGATTGCGGGAGCATGGCGTAAGAATTGAACAATTGGATGCGCTGGTGGCTCAAGCGGTGGATGATCCCTGTCACAAAACGAACGCGGTCTCCGTGACCGAGAGAGAGTTGCGACAGCTTTATCAGGAAGTAATATAAGCCATTGACGGAGAATACACCGTTGGGGAACCAGGAACGAAAAATTGAAGAATATGATTCAGATTAAGAATAGCATGGAAGAACCGGTTCATGAACAGCCTCGACGTCCTTGCAGCGCGCGTTGGAAACATGAACCGAGAACTTTCATGGTGAGGGCGGTACTTGTACCATTCGCTGTCTTACTGGGTCTGCTCTCTAACCCTGCTGCGGCACTGAACTGGCCACAATTCCGTGGTTCCTCCGGGGATGGCTGCGCGCCCAGTGCTGACCCGCCTATTTCATGGAGTGAAACCAATAATGTTGCATGGAAAGTGCAATTACCGGGGCGTGGACGCTCGTGCCCTATTACTCTAGGGGATCGCATTTTCCTTACGACTGCAGTCGAGCAAGGAGTGGTCCGAAAAAAGATTGAAGGGGACGATATGCAAACTGCCGAGCACGTTTCCTTGCGAACGGTATGTTTGGAGCGAGCGACGGGAAAGACTCTGTGGGAAAAGACTTTGTTCGACGTGCCACACCCCGATCCGGTTCATTGGCTCAATAGCTGGGCGACGCCGACTCCGGTGGCAGAGCAAGGACGTGTTTATTGCGACTTCGGAACCCATGGCACCGTTTGCCTCGACTCGGTGGATGGGAAATTGATTTGGCAGGAAAAATTTCCTTTGGATCACCAGGTTGGACCGGGAAGCTCGCCTATCGTATGGAAAAACCTGCTTTTTTTGGTTCGTGATGGACGCAATGAACAGTATGTGGCTGCTTTGGACAAAAATACCGGCAAGTTGCTTTGGAAAACTCCGCGCCCACCTCTCAAAGCGTCCAGCGGGAATTTAAAAAAATCATTCTCCACACCCATTGTTTTGGAGGGCACAGAAACTCAGGTGATCGTCCCCGGAGCGCAATGGGTCGTGGCTTATGAACCTTTCACCGGCAAAGAGATCTGGCGAATCAACCACGGTAGCGGCTTCTCCATCGGGACAAGCCCCATCCTTGCTCATGGTCTGGTTTATTTCGGTACCGGATGCATGAAACCGCAACTCTGGGCCATTCGCCCTGAAGGCCATGAAACATTATCCGAATCGAATGTTGTTTGGAAAACCTTGAAAGGAGTGCCAGTGATGTCATCGCCGACCGTTGTCGGGGACGAGATTTACTGGGTGTCTGACGACGGGATCGCGACTTGCGCGGATGCGCGTAGCGGCCAGGTTCATTGGCAGGAGCGTATGGGAGGTCCTTGTCTCGCGTCGCCACTTTTTGCTAATGGGCGGCTCTATTTTTTCCGGCAAGATGCAAAAGCAATCGTGGTCAAGGCCGACAAGCAATTCGAGCGTTTGTCAGAAAATGCACTCGAGGGAACGTTGATTGCCACACCAGCGTTGGGAGATCGTTCCATCTATGTAAGAACCGACACTCATCTGTATTGCCTCGGCAAATGAGCCGGGCCGGTTCACGGACTGTTCTTGGTCCAATTTCCTTTGCCAATGCGCGATTCTGCAATTTGGAGGCTTCCTATCTAAATCAAATTATACCATGACAAACCTTCCCTCCCAGCTATTTCACAATGGAGCTTATCGCGATTCCTCCTCCGCGCGACGCACGACATTGATTAATCCTTCCACAGAAGAATCGTTCGTTGAAGTTGCCGCTGCCGATGTCGCGGACGTGAATACGGCGGTGGAAACGGCTCATCGTGCCTGGACTTCAGGCTGGCGCGATCTCGCTCCCGGAAAGCGAGGCGAAATTTTGTTCAATATCGCCCGTATTTTGCGCGAAAACATAGAGCGGATTGCGCAACTGGAAACCCTGCATATTGGCAAACCGATTAGCGACGCTCGCGACGAAGCAGCTCTCGGAGCCCGGGTCTTCGAGTATTATGCTGGGGCAGTGACGCAGTTCTACGGGCAAACCATTCCGATCGCACGAGGAGGTTTTGATTTTACGCTACGTCAATCCATGGGAGTGATTGCTTGTATCGTTCCATGGAACTTTCCTTTTCCGATCGCTTGCTGGAAAGCCGCGCCCTCGCTTGCCGCCGGCAATTGCGTTGTATTGAAGCCGGCGTCGCTTTCGCCTTTGACTGCGTTGTTGCTTGGTGAATTGGCCCATAAGGCCGGGCTGCCGCCTGGCGTCCTGGAAATTGTACCTGGGCCTGGCGGCGCCATTGGCGATGCTTTGGTAACCCATCCACTTGTCAGGAAAATTTCCCTCACGGGTTCCACCGAGGTGGGCCGGCGCGTGATGGAACTTGCTTCCCGTGACTTCAAACGAATTTCTCTGGAGTTGGGTGGCAAGTCTCCAAATGTTGTTTTTGCGGACGCTGATTGGAAACGAGCCGCCGAAACTTCCCCGATGAGTGTGTTTGCCAACACCGGCCAGGACTGCTGTGCTCGAAGCCGGGTGTTTGTCGAAAAATCCATTTTCGAACCCTTCGTTGAAACTTTCGTTGCCGCGACAAAGAAGTTGCTCGTGGGCGATCCGCTGCAGTCCGAAACTCAACTGGGGCCGCTCGTTTCGACGGCACAACGCAATACAGTCGAAGAATATCTTAAGGACGCCAAAGCGCGGGGGAGCACCTTTGCCTGCGGAGGCAACCGTCGGCACGCAAAGGGATATTACCTGGAGCCAACCGTGCTGCTGGATGTAAAGGCTGATGCCCGATGCTGGCGCGAAGAGATTTTCGGTCCGGTCGTTTGCATTACTCCATTTACCGACGAGGAGCGCATGATTGCAGACGTGAACAGTTCGCCGTTCGGATTGAGCGGTTCTTTATGGACCAATGACCTGCGGCGCGCCCTGCGAGTCGCTCGTCGGATCGAAAGTGGCGTCTTGAGCATCAACTCACACAGCAGCGTGCATGTGGAAGCTCCCTTTGGTGGTTTCAAGCATAGCGGCATGGGGCGCGATCTGGGAATGGCCGCTATGGAAAGCTGCACGGAGCTCAAAAATATTTACGTGGCTGAAAATTGAACCACTGCCCCTAAACGGCACCCGTATTCTTCTTCGGAAGACTAAAATAGAATGTGGCGCCCTGATTCACTTTTCCCTCCGCCCGGGTTTTCCCTCCATGCCGAAGAACAATGCGGTGGACATTGGCCAGGCCAATACCTGTGCCTTCGAATTGATCGGGCGGATGTAATCGCTGAAAGACTCCGAAAAGCTTATCTGCATAGCTCATATCGAACCCGGCGCCGTTATCGCGCACGTAAAACTCTACTTCTGCCGAATCCTCCTTGCATCCGACGTGAATTTCCGCCTCCGGTCGGTTGCGGGTGTACTTAACCGCGTTGGCGAGCAGATTGGTCCACACCTGTTTGAACATGGCACGGTCAACGTAGCTATTTTTCAGAGAGTCGATTTTCCAGTGGATGGTTCGTCCCTGGGTGTCGGCCTTCATTTCGTTTTGCACTTCAATCACCAAATCATGCATGGAGACGTTCTCGCGTCGGACCTCGGTTCTACTGTTCCGAGCGAAGCCCAGGAGGTCTTCCACCAGACTGTTCATTCTCTCAACGGACGCCGAAATCTGTTGGAAGAAACCAGCCGCTTCCTCGGTAAAGGCGGAACCCGATTCGTGCTGCAACAAATCGACGAATGCAGCGATATGCCGCAACGGGGCACGAAGATCGTGCGATACCGAATAGGAGAAAGCTTCCAACTGACGGTTCAATTCGGCCAGTTGAGCGGTCCGCTCGACTACCCTGGCTTCCAATGTTTCATTGAGCCGGCGGATCACTTCCTGGGCTCGTTCCGTTTCTACTCTTTTTTGCTGCAAGCTATTTGCCATTTGATCAAAGGCGGCTCCAAGTTGTTGAAGCTCAGAGGAGGCGTGGGCAATGCCAGTGCGCGCTGCCAGGTCACCAGAGCCAAGTCGCTGGACGCTGGAGAGCAACGTGCTGACGGGTCGCAAAATATAACGATCACCGTAAAGCCAGGCAGCGATAAGAGCCAAAGAGGCAACAGCACCTAAAATGGCAAGATTAAGACCGAGCAGATGTTTGGTCTCCAAATAGGCCATCGCCGGCGGGATGCCGACAGTAACAAAGAGGCTCGGTTCTGCCCCGCTGCGCAGGACAGTGAACGCATGGAGCTTTCGAGTGCCATCCAGTCCCTCTATTTCGGCTATGCCCTCACCCTTGGCGGACATGGTTTCGAAAAGGGGTGATTTGGGAAAAGATTTCCCGACCCATTCCTGGGGAGCAGGGTAGTGGCTCACGACGTATCCTTTACTATCGAACACGGTGGCAACTGCTCCTTCGGGGAGCACCAATTGGTTGAGTGCTGTTTGGAGAGTACCCAGATCCAGCGCCGCATATACGACTCGGACGACCTGACGATTAGTGTCAAGAAGTGGATAACCAATTGGAAGGCTGGCTCCGGTCCGGGAGTTGGCTGGCTGGTACTCGCCAACCGCGAGCCTGCCACTCTTAAGAACGCGTTGGAAATGCAGGCGACTCCAAAGATTGGTTTCCCCTGTCTGGCCAAAAGAGGACGAGGTGAGGATTCCATTTGTTTCAATCACCCCAAAATCGGTGTAGTTGGTGTAAAGTCGGCTCAGCCTGCTGAAAAAGCTCTGGAAACTGGCGGTTTTGCTGCTGTAAGCCTCAGGCAATTTGGTAAGGCTGATCAGGTGTCCGCGCGTTGCTTCGATCAAGCCGTTTTGGTTGGCAGCAATTATTTGGACCATTTTCAGCGTGTCTCTACCTACTTTGATGGTTCCAGATCGCCGCTGCTCGATATTAGTATAGAGCGTCAGCAACAAGGCCGGAATAGTCGGCAACAAAACAAGCAAGAGCAAACGTGAACGTAATCCCATACTTTACTTCTTAGCTTAGCTATCAATCCCGGCGATTAGTCAAACCGATAGTCCAGTGCTATAGTTTCATAACAAAAAGGTTTCAAGCGAGCAGTTTTTCGGATTAACCAAGAATTTTGGCTCCGAAATTTGCACAAAAACAGATCAAAAACTAGATTCTGGTATGATAAGAGGTTTTTCGCCACCAAACCCTTTGGAGCCTGAAAACCCTGGGCATATGCAATGGGGACCCGCTTTGGCGGCTGGTTTGATTGCCGGGGTTGTTCTAATGGTTGTCCCTCGCGGCAGCCCCTGGTCACCAGTTACCTTTTTCGATCCGCTGCTCATCGGGCGCAGTTTGCCCCTAGAAGTTACATCGATGATTCCTGCCTGGCTCATTCATTTGATGGTCTCAATAATTTATGGTTTCATTATCTCGCGGACTGTTGTGCGTTTGAGGCAATTCCGCGCGATTTTCACCGGTGGTTTGATTGGATTGCTGTTGTATGGTTTGAATTTGCTGGTGGTGTCCATGGTGTGGCCGCAAATGAGGGGGAATGAAGCATCTGTCGCGTTCACTCATATCGTGTTTGGTTTGATCGCTGCCGCTACCTACAGGGGGTTGTTGAAACGAAAATCTGTTTCGGCGCAGTAGGTACGGGCGAGCATTGGAACGGAGTGTGCCCGTCCCCGGGCGCAGCAACTTGCCTGAGAGAAATGCGCTTCCGAGTTCGCTAACCACGACTGGTCGAACATTGCTGTGCCCGGGGACGGGCACACTCCTGCCTAGTGCCGAATGGCTTTTTGTCGGGCCGCTTCCGGTAACACGGTGAAGGATGCTTGCGGGGGTGGGCTGTTGAGGGTCAGCCAAAAATCTTTGATGGCTTTGGCGACTTCAACAAGTTTGCTGATCTGATTCGGCTTGACGATGTAGGCGTTGGCAAACAGACGATAGGCGGCGGCAATGTCATTCTCGTTTTCGGATGAAGTCAGAACGATAACCGGCGTGGGAAGCCTGGCGTCTTCGCGAATCCATTTAAGGACCTCAAGGCCAGGAACAAATGGAAGCTTTAAATCGAGCAGCACAAGATCGGGAAAAGGGAAATGTTCACGGTCAGAAAAATCCGCTGTGCCTTTAAAATAATCGATGGCTTGCAATCCATCTCCAACTACATGAACGGGAGTTTCAACGCTCGCCTCTTCCAAGGCGTGCTGCATTAGCATAACATCATTTTCGTCATCTTCCACGTGCAAAATAAATTTTGTCCTCGTCTTCATCCTTTGCGCAATTGGAGCCAAAAAGTGCTGCCTTTGCCGGGCTCGGAGTCGAAGCCAATTTGGCCGCCCATACGTTCGACGGCCTTACGGACGATCGTCAGGCCGATGCCCGTGCCTTCGTATTCTTTTTCGGGCCGAATGCGTTGAAAGAGCTGGAAAATGCGTTGCCGGTCTTTTTCGGCAATGCCGATGCCATTATCGGTAATACGGACAAAGACGTCTTCGTCCTGGATTTCGGCCGATACTTTTACGCGGGCAATGGTCCCAGGGGCGACAAATTTGACAGCATTACCCAGGAGATTGGAGAAGCATTGGGTTAGCCAGGCCTGGTTGCCAAAGACATGAGGGAGAGTCCCCTGGATTTCCACCTCGGCTCGGGGTGGCTGCCAATCCGGATAAGTTTCAATCATGTCGCGAACGAGACGATCCAAATCGACCGATTCGAAGGGGACTTGTTCGCGGAGGATTTTCGAATAATTGAGCACATCCTGGATGAGGCGATCCAGGCGGCTGGCGGAGCGGGCGATGCGTTCGAGATAATCCAGGCTTTTGGGATCCAGTTTCTCGCGGTTGCTTTCGAGAACGATGTTCGCGAAGCCTTGCAACGAACGTAAAGGCGCGCGCATATCGTGAGAGACAGTGTAGGAGAAAGCTTCCAGTTCCCCCAGACTTTCCCGGAGGCTGGCAGTGCGCGCCTGGATTTGTCTTTCGAGATTTTCGTTGGAACGGGCCAGTTGCTCGCGCGCCTCACGCAGCACTTCCAACTGCTTGCCTTCGGTAATGTCGTTAATAGCGAGGAGAATTCGGCGGGGAGCAGATTGTTCACCGGTATCCAGCCGGCTGGCGCTTAAGAGCATGGTGCGCTCTCCGATCGATTCGAACTTGTGAGACAGTTCGAACTCTTCGAAGGAAGTGTTCCGTGGCAGGATGCTTTCCAGCAATTCTTTCAATTGAGGAATATTCCACTGGCCATTTCCCAATTCGAAGAGAGTGCGGCCTTCGGTTTCCTCATGAGCAACCCTAAATTCCCTGTAAAAGGACGCATTAGCAGTGTGGACCCGGAGATCCTCGTTCAAGACGACCAGGGGATAACGAACGGTGCGCAGGATCGACTCGGCGAAGTCACGGGAGTTGGTCGCCTCGCGAGCCGCGCGCTTGAGCGCGTCGATATCCACGGCGACGAGTACAGCGCCGTCGACGCGATTATCCAGAGTGTAAGGGCGAGCGCGCAAGGAATAAGAGTGCCCGTATTTATCTTGCACCTCGCATTCGCGAGGCGTGAAGGTTTGGATCACTTCCTCGATCATTTGCTCGAGATCGGCCACACCCAGGTTATGCCTGATATTGCGCAAAGGACGGCCAACGTCATTGGCATGGAGATTGAACAATTTTTCGGCGGGAACAGTAAACCGTCGAATGGTCAATTCGCGGGTAAGGACGACGATAGGCAGATTGACACTGGCGTAGATATTGTTGAGGTCGGCGACGGACCGATTAAGATCGGCATTGCGGTTAGCCATCTCATCGTTGAGGGTGGTGAGTTCTTCATTGGCCGACTCGAGTTCTTCCTTGGAAGCTTCGAGTTCCTCGTTGATGCTTTGAAGTTCTTCGTTGGCAGAGGTGACCTCCTCATTGGAGGACTGCAGTTCTTCGTTGGCGGCTTCGTTTTCTTCCTGGACAGATTCAAGGTAGTCGCGCAGTTCGGCCACCTCGCTTTCGAGCTCGGCAATGCGGCGTTGTTCTTCTCTTTTGCTGAGAGGTCGCGTGACTTCGGGGGCGTGAGATGCGCGTGCAGGAAAACGCCCTTGGGATGCATCCTCGAAGAAGACCAGGAACGATTGGTCTTTCGTGTGCCGAAGAGGGATGATTTCCACATTGACCTTGAGACTCTGGCCATTTTGTGCGACTTGCAGGCCTTCGCGCCGAACTAGTTTGTTTTCCCGCTTGGCTTTTTTGAGAGCAGCCCGCAGCGGAAGCATCAACCCCTCCCGTGCCATTTTCAGAAGATACAAGCTCGCTTTTCCGGGGGCGGGCCGCAGGAAGGGACCGGTATCCCCGCGGAACTGCAGAATCTGCAGTTGGGTATCCACCAGCACGCTGGGCGGAGCGAACCGGTGCAGGGTCAGGCGATCCGCCTCGCGCTGCGAATTGAGTTGAAGCTGGAAATTATCCGGCTCAGTGGGACGTTCTCGTGCGGAGATTTCGTCTCTGTCTTTCCGCGGGCCCAGCAAGAATTCGGAACGAGGCAAAAGGCCAGGTTTTCTGACAAAGATTTTATGCTTTCTGTTGAGAGGTAGAAACTGATCGTTGAACGGGCCAACAGACTCGGATTCACCCAGAAAAAGGAATCTTTCGGGTTTGAGCGCGTAGAGGAACGAACTGAGAATTCTTTTGTGCTGACTCCCTTCAAGGTAGATCAGCAAGTTGCGGCAACTGATGAGATCCAGTCGCGAGAACGGGGGATCAGTCAGAACGTTTTGTTTGGCGAAGACAATCATTTCGCGGAGAAACTTTGCGACGCGGTAGCCGCCATCTTCCTCGACAAAGAAGCGGCGCAAACGTTCGGCGGGGAGATCGTGGACCAAACTCCTGGGATAAAGAGCGGTGCGACCCCGTTCCACGAGGACTTCATTGAGGTCGGTGGCGAAGATCTGCAGCGGGCGAGGTTTGCCGTGGCGTTCCATAAACTCAACGAAAGACATGGCAATCGAATAGGCTTCCTGGCCGGTGGAACAGCCGATGACCCACATGCGAATGGGGATATTGCGAGGCTGTTCGATTAATTTTGGAAAAGCTTTCTGTTCGAGGACGGCGAATGCGCTGGGGTTGCGATAGAAACTGGTGACATTAACGAGCAGATCCGAGTAGAGAGCCTCCAGTTCACCGGTATCCGAGCGCAATATGTCGGCATAGGACTCAGCGCGGTCCAGCTTGCTGAGAACCATACGCCGCTTGATGCGGCGTTCGATGGTATTGGGTTTGTAGAGCGAAAAATCCACGCCTGAATGATTGCGCAAGAGCAACAGAATCCTCTTGAAACCATTGCTTGCAAGGGTGCTTGGCGGGGATGGCTCAGGAATCTCCTCAGCTTGCGTTTTGATGCGAGCCAGCGCTTCGCCCACGTAGGGATGTTTGGCAATGCGCGCCAATTCTTCAGCGATACCCTGAGGGGGGAGAACAAAATCGACACACCCAGCAGCGACGGCGTTGCGCGGCATCGAGTCGTATTTGGCGGATTCGTCCTGGGCGAAAGTGATACCACCTTCGGCTTTGATCGATTCCATGCCTTGCGTGCCATCGGAAGCGGTACCGGAGAGAATCACTCCTATCGCGCAGTCGCGCTGATCGTGGGCCAAAGATTTGAAAAAGAAATCGACGGAAAGATGGGGTGCACGACCTGCCGGCCGCGATTGGATTTTTAGGATGCCCTTTTCGATGCTGAGATCGGTGTTGGGCTGGATGACATAGACATGGTTGGGCTGGACTCGGAGATTGTTGGAAACTTCACAGACTGGCAAGGGGGAGACCCGATTGAGGAGTTGGGTGAGAGCGCTTTTGTGATCCGGATCGAGATGTTGGACGAGAACAAAGCCCATGCCCGTATCGTCGGGCAAGTGTTTCAGAATTTCGGAGAAAGCTTCCAATCCGCCGGCGGAAGCGCCGATACCGACTATGGGAAAGGATTTGGGGATCTCAGACTCGACCAGGGATTTTCGCTTATTACTTTTAAGAGAGGAAGCTTTGAGGCCTGCCGATTTTTTGGATCTCATTTCCACAGAACCTTTGGCTCAGTCAATCCTTCCCATTCCCCAATACTTTCCGCCGGACTAAGAGAGCGACGTTTCCCGGGCATCTCAATTGGCCGGACATCATAATTGGCCGGACATTCAGATAAGCCCGGTTTAAATTTAACTTACGCCTTAAGTGAGAGCGTGCCAAGTGTTTGTTTGAACACCCGGGCAGGTTCCCCCAAAAAGAGTCCGTTCTTCGAATCGTCCTCATCCTCGTTCACTTTTATGGTTCCAATCGTCGTTCAAAAACGTTGGCCTTTGTGAATAATTTTTTGTCTTGAAGTATTGCAGTAATCTCGGCGCAGTATCAGTATAGGACTGCTAAATGCGAACCAAGCGACATTTCTCTAACGGTGAGAATCCCAGGGTTCGGATGAAAATCGGGATGCGTAATCGCACGCTAATTAAGAAAATAGAGAAAGCATTGGCAAAAAGCGCACTTCTAAGAAATGAGTGGGAAAGGGTCACAGATGAACGCCGGAAATTGCACAACGAAATAGTGCAGACTTTAGAGAAGGTTCGTCACGCGCAGACTGAGACTCAGAGACTTTGTTCCGTGAGTATTGAAAAAAGAATTACTACAACATCGGAGCAGGAAGCAAAAGACAGGTGGTAAGTCGGTGAGGTAAATGAGAAAGGGCCACCGGAAACAGCAGGCGAGGACGCTGCATTCTTTTAATTGCTGACACTGTTAACAAGATGTGAACAAGTTTTTGCAAGTTTTTGTTTCCGGATGATAAAAGGGAATGTACAAGAAGACCGGGTTTGGCTGGTGCCGGGGCAAGACATCAGATTGACTTTTAAGGCTGACGGTTCTGTTGGAATGGGCGAAATACCATGAAAGTGTTCGTTCGTTGTGTTCAGAGTAAAATGTATTTCAGTGAGGCGGGGACTTGGACTGAGAAGAAATGGGAGGGACGCGATTTTCAAACCACATTGCATGTCCTGGATGATTTTCAACTGCGTGCACTGAGCGAGGATTTGGAGATGGTCTTTTCGTTTGGCGAGGCGGAGTTTGACATTGTGATTCCGATTGAGCGTGGCGGGCACCTCCAACCAGGTTTGACGACAGGGAGAATGGCTGCCATGCGGAGAAAATAGCGGAGTGATATCAAAATACGTCACCAGAAACTGAAGAAGGAAACCGGAGATAAGACAAGCAAGGGATATCTCTTTTGGGAAAAATTCTTGAACGGATATAGGTCGCGGCCCCCTGCCCGCCGCCGGACGGAGCGAGCGCCTCGTATCATCAAAACCGTTCCTACGATCCTTCGGGCAGCCGTGCCGGCGCATACGGAGTCATGCGCGCTACCAGGAAACGGGTAATATTGCAGTGGCAATCGCGTTCGGATCCTCGCGTTCGGACAATGATTGCACGATGGCAGCGAACGAACGCTGGACTTTCCCTTCGAAAACCGTGCGTCCAGAGGCGACGACCTTTATTGGCTGGTCAAGATCGAGCAACGAGTCAGACAAGCGCAGGGCCAAGCTGCCTGATTGGGGTTTTTCAATGCTGATGGTTTGTCCTTCTGTGTGAGCCGAATAAAGTTCATTGGGCCTGGTTCCTTCGGGCGCGCGTTTCAGCCAATAAAGTTGGGAGTGAGCAACGTTATCGTCGTGTTTCCACACCACGCGTTTGGGCCAAATGACACGTTCCAGTGCTGACATGCGCGGGATCATTTCCGCTTCTCGATGCATCATATTGTGTTCCAAACCAGGAAAGACGGTCACGCGGTGAACGTAGCCTTCTGGATCGGCCGCTTGCAGTGCGTCCAGTCTCGTCCCGTATTCAACCACAACTTTGTTGCGATTGTAGGCGGAATCTTCCCCGCCCATGTAAAGGAAAAAAGGCAAATTACGCAGCGGTTCCGGCGAGGCGTCATTCGGATGGCCTGCACACATGGTGGCAGCAGCGAATCGGTCCGCTAACCGCGGCGACAATTGATAGACCCCGTCGCCGCCCGCAGAATAACCGATTAAGTAAACTTTGTTCGGATCAACGCCTCGCTCGATAACCATGTCCGCAATCAGCCGGTCGAACAAGCCGTCCACGTGCCCGACACTCCACATGTTCCAGGAATTAGCGGGAGCTCGGGGCGCGACATTGATGCTGCCTGGA
>Ga0163163_10000075_pt1 | contig 109545 bp, 99 predicted proteins | sample S65metaG_FD_119766 | JGI IMG/M metagenome (GOLD analysis project Ga0163163, IMG submission 119766) | Switchgrass rhizosphere microbial communities from Kellogg Biological Station, Michigan, USA - S6-5 metaG | ecosystem: Host-associated > Plants > Roots > Rhizosphere > Soil | place: USA...
CCCGCAATTCTTCAGTAAGATATTTAGGTTGTTCCCATGCCGCGAAGTGACCACCTTTATCAAGTTTGTTGTAATAGATAAGTTTGGGATATGCTTTCTCCGCCCAGCTTTTCGGAGCTGCATAGATCTCGTCAGGAAAAGAGCTTACTGCCACCGGGATGGTAACATTTCTCGGATCGAAAAAGCCTCCCGTCGCAACCAGCGTGGCTTCCCAGTACAGGCGAGCTGAAGAAACTGCTGTGTTTGTAACCCAGTACAATGTAATATTGTCGAGAATATCATCCTTTGTAAGACCTTCCATTTTTCCATCAAAGACTCTGGTGATGAGTTTATAACTGCGATCATCATGATCGAGCATCCATGCTGCCAGACCAATAGGAGAATCTGCAATTCCATAGAGGGTCTGCGGACGAAGACCCATCTCACTCGCATAAGCCAATCCCTTCTTATAAAAAAAGTCTAACTGTTTATACGCATTCTGTTCGTCTGCAGAAAGGCCATCAGGCATTACTCCGCCAGCTAATGCTTTTGAAATGTCTGCCGGAACAGTGGCAGCCATGTTTGTATGAATACCGAGCAATTCCGGGGGAGCTATCAATGCCATTGTCTCTGAAACAGCATTACCCCAATCGCCACCTTGTGCCACATATCTTTTATATCCAAGCCGTCTCATCAACTCAATCCAGGCTTTCGCGATCCTCTCGGGATTCCATCCCAAGTCGGTCGGTTTACCTGAAAAGCCATGACCTGGAAGTGAGGGTATCACCACATCAAAAGCGTCTTCAGCTTTTCCTCCATATGCAGTGGGATCAGTAAGTGGGCCAATAATTTTTAACTGCTCGATGATGGAACCGGGCCAGCCGTGAGTAATGATGACCGGCAAAGCATTTTTATTTTTCGAGCGAACATGTATGAAATGTATGTCGACACCATCAATAGTTGTTATGAATTGGGGGAAGGCATTCAATCTTGCTTCCACTTTGTGCCAATCATACTCTGTTGCCCAGTAATGTGCCAACGCTTTCATGGTGGCAAACTGTACACCCTGCGTTTCATCTTTGACGAGTTCCTTTTCGGGCCATTTTGTTGCTAGGATCCTACGTTTCAGATCAGCGAGTTGTTCCTGTGGAACATGCACCTTGAAGGGGCGTATTGATTCGTCTGACATATGATTAGTTTTTGTTTGTGTATTACCGATTGTACTCTGCATCATGAGAACTCCTACCGCAACCGAAGCTACAAGCAGGCCTTTAACTTTTTTCATTGTTTTAATATTTAAAAGTTTTTTGAATTCCAATTATTTATTTGTTGAAGTTACTACTCCCGAGAGCCCTTCTCCAAACTCTATCCACCGGAAGGAGACTTCTGAAGTCCCAATGCTTCCTCGCTTTATTTTTTTTGTAGATAGTGTAAACCGCCAGTAAAAATGATAGTAGCATAATTGTGTTTTCTTTTTTTTAAAAATGAATTCCATTCAAGCAAAAGCCATTCTATTCCTGTTAATAAATTCCAGCATGTCCATGGGTTGTTGCCCGGTCAACGTCTCCACCAGGTCGTTCATGCCTGCGGTCCGGCCATCTTTAAGGTCCTGCCCAAGAGAGGATAGATGCTGAATAAGATAAGGATCTGCATTCATCGCCGTTTTGACAATGCCAGCAAAGGTTTCCGAATCAATAGGCACGTAAGTGATCTTTCTTCCTAATGCTTCAGAAAAAATTTCTGCCACTTCTGTCATACCCAGGATCTTCGGGCCGAACAGGTCGTAGCTCTTCCCGGCATGTGGCTTAGGGTCAGACAATATACTCGCGATAACCCGACCAATATCTTCGGTTGCAATAGGCGCAAAACGGGCGTCACCGAACGGAAGGTAGAACTCGCTTTTCGATTTGATATTTGATGCCTGGTACAAGAACCACTCTGCGAACAATGTCGGACGTAATTGAGTGACGGGAACGCCTGAACGTTCAAATAAACGTTCAGCTATCCAGTGGTTCTCCGCGCCGTGACTTTTTACGTGACGGTGTGCACCGAATTGGGAGAGGTTAACGATATAGCCAACACCATTCTCTAATGCTGCCTGCGCAAAATATGCAGTGGCTTCTATGATACCGGGATACTTGACTGGATAAACAAAAAAAGCGTTCGAAATATCTTTAAGGGCAGAACTAACGGATTCCAGGTCTAACAGATCCCCCACTATGATTTCTACACCCATGGCTGCCAGTGCGTCTGAACGTTTATCGATTTTATGGACCAGCGCCCTAACTGGTACTTGTTGTTTCAAGAGGTATTTAATTGCGTAGCCTCCAGTGTTTCCGGTAGCGCCTGTTATTAAAACTTTATTTTTAATAGTGCTCATCTTTAATTAATGTTTAAAAAACTCTTATTGGATTGTTGTTTGAGTCAGCAAATTTTTTTTCGTGATGTTGATATTCCTAGCAAAAAAATTTAACACCGGGCTAGCTGACCAACCCGGTGTTAAATAATCTTATACGAGATTTATTTCAGCAGGTACATTCCCTTTGATTGCTTTACTATAAGGACAAATATTTTCTGCAGCATGTATCAATTCCCATCCGATTTCTCTATCCAATCCTGGAAGACTTACATTGAGTCTTGCTTGCAGAGAAAATTCTCCTTTATCCAGGCAAAGATCTATTTCAGCATCAACGACTGGATCATGTGGAAGAGCTACACGTGCTTTATTTGCTGCAATTCCAAGTGCGCCTTCAAAACAGGCTGACCAACCAGCAGCAAACAATTGTTCTGGATTTGTGCCGATCCCGTTAGTTCCGGGAGTCGATAATTTTATATCCAGGTTGCCGTCTGAACTTTTTGCCACTCCATGGTCACGACCACCAACGGTGTGCGTTTTAGCTGTGTATAAAACCTTGCTTTTTGTTATTGTTTCCATTGTCTTTGTTTTTTGACTAATCATTTCTATTTCTTTTACTTCCTTAAAAAATCTGATGCCGCTTTAACAAATTCGTCATGGTATTGATAAAGTGCACCATGGCCTGCATCCGGATAAACAATCAACTGTGCACCCGGTATGTTTTTGGACATATTGATCGCATTAACAACTGGAACCAGTAAGTCAGATTCGCCCTGTGCAATAAGCACCGGTTTGTTGATGCTAGCGAGTTCCTTAAATGCATCAGGATATGGTTGTGCCCAGGTCAATACTGCTGTCAGTCCTGCAGTAAGACTTTCACCGCTAACTGGTGTGTCCCTGTTAACTGTCCGTTTCGAAATTCTTTCCAAAGCAAGTTTTCCTGCAGCCTGGCTTGCAGGAGAAGATGTGAAATGAGATACCAAAAACGACTGCGCTGGGGTTAAACCTAGAGTTTGTTTCAGCAGATTCGGCAGATTTGAAAGACCTTCTGCTCCCTTTGGACCTGTTCCGGTAAGAATGATTTTGTTTACCAAAGCAGGATTGGTCAATGCAATCTGCTGGCTGATGAAACTACCCATGGAAAAACCCAGTAAATTAACTTTCGTGTAGCCCAATGCATTTATAAATGCTACTACTCCTTTGGTCATATCCGGGATATTATCAGGCGTTTTTCCACTGGATGAACCAACACCCTGGATATCGAAGATGATAACCTTGTATTGCTGTGCGAGGCCGTTGGTGACAGCTGGATCCCATTCATCCATTGAACTTCCTAAAGAGGAAATCATAACCAGTGGGAGGCCTTGTTTATCTCCCAAAACTCTGTAGGCGAATTTTGTTTCACCTGCGGAGATAAATTGTGTTACGGCGGTTTGATGATAGTCAATAACGCCATTGTTAGAACCATTGTTAGGAACATCATTCTTGTTGCAGAATGCCATTGTAATTCCTACGAAAGCGAAAAGGATAATACCCTTTGCTACATTAATTACTTTACTCATTGTTTTAAATTTTAAATTGTTTTGAATAATAGTTTGTTTTAAAAAACTTCGAGAGCAAAACTATTAATGCACGATAGCGAAGGCAATGACAGAATGATGCTATAACTTGTATGGATAATTACTTCATTGTAACTGTGCTTGCAATTCTCATTTGCAAATCCTGCTTTAACATTAGTGTAACACCAACTGGTCAAGCGACGAGCTTACGGATAGCTTTCTCACACTTTTATGATTGTCCATTTGTACAACTTTTGTCTTGATTTATCCATTGAGAAACGAATGCAGTAAAAATAATTTTGCAATGACAAAATCAAGATTTAATAGTCATTAAAAAAATATGAAAAGAATAATTGTTCGTGTAGATAACATTTTTCCAACCGTATGGTATATATACAGGTTGATAACGAGGACATAGAGTCAATAAGCCAGGTTGGCAAGAAGACATGGACCCTTCAATAATAAAAAGTAAACAAAAAAACAGCATCAAAACGTGTAAACAAATGAAAAAAATAGTGATCATCGGTGGCGGCTTTGCCGGCATTCACCTGGCTAGTGGGTTGGCAGGAAAAAAAGACTTTCATGTTACGGTAGTTGACAGAAATAATTATAATTTTTTTCCGCCGTTGCTCTACCAGGTGGCGACAGGATATCTTGAGCCAAGCAATATTAGTTATCCATTTCGGAGGTTATGGAGGGAAAAAGAAAATGTACGTTTTCACATGGCAGAATTTCAACGAGTGATTCCCGAAGAAAAGAAAGTTGTTCTTTCTACCGGAGAAATGAATTACGATTATTTGGTTTTTGCTACGGGAACAAGGACCAACTACTTTGGACTTGGAAATGTCCAAAAAAATGCATTGCCGATGAAAACACTAAATGATGCATTAGAACTGCGTAATTATTTACTTCAAATCATGGAGTCAGCAGCCCGAGTGATTGATGAAGGTGAAAGGAAAAAGCTCTTGACAATAGTTGTTGCAGGAGCTGGTCCAACAGGAGTTGAAGTATCAGGCATGCTGGCGGAAATGAAAAAGAAAATAGTTCCAAAAGATTATCCCGAACTGACTGCTGATGATTACGAAGCTCACATCTATCTCGTAGACGCTGGAGATAAGGTTCTTGCTACGATGAGCGAACAATCACAGGCTGATAGTTTCACGGCATTAACAAAATTGGGAGTGGAAATAAAATTGGGACTGCAGGTAAAGGATTATGTTGATGATACAGTGGTGTTTACTAATGGACAAACGATTCAAACGAAATCATTAGTCTGGGCAGCCGGAGTGACCTCGTCTGTTTTTGAAGGCATACCCCTGTCATGCTATGGGCGGGGCAAAAGATTAATAGTGGACGAGTACAATGCCTTGAAAGGAATGCCAAACATATTTGCTATTGGAGACACTTCTATACAAACATCCGACATCAAATTCCCTAACGGACACCCCCAATTGGCACAAGTGGCTATTCAGCAAGGAAGGCGTCTTGCAAAGAATTTGGTCGCCATCGAATCTGGGAAAGCAAGGAAATCTTTTTCTTATTTTGATAAGGGTACGATGGCTATTATCGGTTGGAATAAGGCAGTGGTAGACGTCCCGAAGCCCCGGTTGCATTTTAAAGGATTTATCGCCTGGTTTACCTGGATATTCATTCATCTAATTTTCCTGGTAAATTATCGCAACCGTGTCCGAACTTTATATAATTGGATCACCGCTTACTTTTCAAAAGATCAAACGCTAAGAATGATCATCAGGCCAGAATCGAAACAAGATCGTGCTGCGTGATACTTATAAAATTTCTATCATCAGGGATTTAATGGTGCTACTGCACACCGGAAATGGAGGCCGATCCTTGCTTATAAACCGCCTCTGGCTCTCGGTTGTAAAAAACATTCCAGCCGGTCTCTATTTTCAGCGAGAACCTCTGGCTTCACCTCCCACCCGAATTTTTGGGGGTAAACTTTTGAAGAATGTGTTGATGTCTATTTTTTTATTCGGCTTACACAGATAATAGATAAAAGACCAGAAAACTTAAAATGGTCGCCATCAAGCCAAAGCTGAATATCTTAAAAGCCATGGATATATACCTGAACTTTTGCGCAAGAACTTTTCTAACTATAAATGTTTCTTCTGTGATTTGTTGGATGATCTCTCCTTTTGTTCCATTAACCAGGTTTTGTAAACTATTTTTATATTGGCCCCATGGCATTTTTATGAAATGATTATCAACCCTGTCAAAACTTCCGAAGAAAAATACTTCGTCGCCGTTTATCAAGGGATCATTTTGCATCTTCTCCTGCGGCCTGCTTGCCTGGATCGCCAAATAAATCGTTGCGAGTGCCACGATCAAAATAACTATGGTAGGTACGATGATCATAGGATGCGTATCCACATGTCGCAGGGCAAAAGCTATTACTACGGAAATAATGATTGAATTTACATTTATCATTAACCCAGCTTTTCTATCCGCAACCGATACAAGATCGACATAGTTACGAAAAGCAATCTTAAACAGATCTTCTGATTCCTTAAAAGACAAGGACCCATCCGTCCCTTCGAATACAGAGGATTTATTTTGTTTTTCCCGGTCGCTCTTTATTTTATAAAGTAACCTGTCTATTTCAAGGAAGTTTTTGTAACGCTGATTGCCGAATTTCTCTTTTGCATAGCGGGTCGAAAAGGTGTGCCTGATAAAGTACCTCTTGCAGATCTCTAGCCATTTCAAGTCATCATAAGTTTGGTGATATAATGATTCCCTCTCGAGACGTAAAAGATTTAGCTTTTCAAGACCTCCGGGATAGGCAAGTTGTATGTTCACACTATCTATTAATGCTGCTTCTAACTTATTTTCGGGGCTCCTTTTACTGCGAGCAAAATCCATCAATTGATTGAAATGCTCCCGGTTTTCTGGTGATAAGTTAACCTCGTTGAAAAAGCTTTCAATAATAGTCTGGTTGTCTAACGAGGGGTCTTCACTATTTACAATTCCGACGTCTTTAAAAGCGGCAACCAACCTGGCGATCTCGGTCTCTTTCTTATCAAGTCCAGAATTTTTTGAGATCTCCTTAAAAGTGTTCACGACATCAACCACATAATCATAATTATGAAAAAGAAAATCCTGCCCATTGTTTTCCATGAATGAGTGGATGTACTCAAGCGCTGCTTTATTTATGGAATAAGTTTCGTTCATCGGGATTGTTTTAGAAAAAGAAACCTGCCTTTACCGTGACCATGTTTACTTCTTTTGAGGCTGAATAAAAAACTGTTAACGACGTTAAATTATACGGTAGAAAGAAAATGCCGCCACCGTAGCCAACGTGCAACTGCGACGAGTTTTCGTGTTCTATCCAGACCCTGCCATCATCCACAAAACCAAAAACTCCTAATCTTCCTCTTAGGGTATATCCTTTCAGATCTGCAATGCTAAAACGGAGGTCCGTATTCTGGTAAAAATTGGTTCGGCCTGCGAAACGACCCCTCCAGAATCCTCTCAGGTTTTCATTTCCACCAAGCGCACTTGCCTGGTAAAATTCATAATCCCCAAAAATGGTTGAAGCGCCGGTCCGGTGAGAGAAAATCAACCTTCTTAAAATGGGATAATAGATGGTGGCCTGTCCATTTATTTTCAACAATTTTCTCTTTGTATCGTCAAGATTGTTTAAAAAAGAAAACCCTGCATTCAAATGCAACCCCTTGGTAGGATATCTTTCAGTACCCGCATTAAAGAAATTCCATCCTCCATTCACCCCTGCGAAATGAGTTGTCGAAAAAACTCCTGAATCCAGTTTTGCGTCGGAGGAGGAGGTAAATTTATTCTGCTCGTGGAGAATTTCTACTGTTTCATACTGAAAACCAAAGCGCAGATAGTTTGATTTCCAGGATTCGCTTATCCCCGGATTTATGTAAAAATTATTGGCTTTAACCCTGAAATAAGAGCGGTTGTGTCCATTCAGTTCTGTCTCGTTACCTAGGCCATAATAATTGAAAGTATATCGGGGTCCCCGGTAAAACGCATTCATGTCCAAATCCCATTTTCCTGTCCCTATTTTGAACACACCTTTATATGCAAAGCCAAAGGCCCCAGTGCCCGTAGCATAATCAGCTAAGAAACTCTGCTGCCATCCATATGGTCTTTTGCCCCATGTTTGCTTCTTGTAAAACATGCCAAGACCAATCGAAACTCCATCATCCTGGTTGTAGCCAGGTACGACCAACGGACTATACCAGTCATATTTCACAGAGGACCGGTTATATCTGTATAATGTATCCCAATGGCGGTTGAATCTAAAATTGCCTGCAGCATCGCGGTTTGTGTTGAGACTGTCATATACGCTGATCGTTTTTCCAATAGCCTTTTCCCTTGTATCGGTATAATGATTGTTTCCTTCGCCACCCAATAATCGGATAGTAAAATTATTTTTTGCGCTCCCTTCCACTTTATAAGCATCATTTCCCTGGAGCCCATATATGTTGATCTGTTTTGTGGTACTCCTATAAAAAGTGCGATGATAGAAAGTGTCGTTCGATGATCGAAGCCCGGTGATGGAAACTTGTTTTTTCTTATTGAAGTCAATAACAAATGTTTCTTTTTTGGCCGAGCCAGTTATAGTAACCTGCTTTCCCAGTATTGAATAATATCTCATCCCATAGTCCATCATATTATCTCTTCTTTGACCCAGGCGTTTGATAAGAAATTCTCCGGAGATGTTATTTGCTTCTTTGGGCATAGCACCGATTGCAGTTCTTATTGAAGAGTCCGTAAGGTTTGACTGAATAAAATTTATTGCAGCTTTCCAGTCCTCTTTTGTCAATTGATTCAGGAACTGTTGATCAAGATTACGCGCCGAAAAATTTTCTCCTCTTACATCTTTTATTCCCGGGGTTAGGTTTTTGAGCGGACGCAGGGCCCATGGCTTCGACAAGAAATAAAGAGTAACACCGTCCGTTTTGGAAAAAGACTGATCCCTGTCTCTCCCGATTGGAATATAGAAGTCATCGCTTTTTGTTTTTTTGACCGCCCAAACCCACTGGTCTTCGTGACGGTCCCAGTCATTGATGAGCATGTCAAACAATCTTATCCTTAAAAAAGTTTGCTGGTCGACTGTGTTTTCCGTGTTTGAAAATATTTTGCCCAGCATTTTTTCAGTGTTTACAATATTATCTGCATCACCAAAAAGTTCATTGTGTTCCCATCCTTTACCGGCAGGTCGTTCTTCCAGCAGGCATAATTTGTTAGCAAAGACAGTTTTGAATTCACCAAGTCCTGTCTGGTCGGGCACATAATAAATTTTTGGGTTAGTATGAAATATGGAGATCGCATCGGCCAATTGCGCAACAGCCAGAGAAGCGTAAGGATGTGCTGTGCTGATCTGATCATTGACTATATCATTAAGCAAGGTCCCTTTGAATTCACCGGGCACCAGTACATCGAGGCTTTTATCGATCGTTCTTAGAACGTATTCCCGTCCGTGCCCGCTTAGCAGTCGCAACGTCTTTGTTTCGTGTCCACCACCTTCTTTTTGAGGAGTTAAGCCTCCGTCGATGTCCGATAACATAAGAACAGGAAATGAAACGGGAACAGCCCATTCTCTCCGGTAATGCTGACCCCACCACAGGGTTTTCCAGCTTGAGGCTAAATACTGGTTGCCTGCGGACTTGATGACGAAAGAAATCTTTTTTGTTGCAGTATCAATACTCAGATCTGCTGGATGAATACCTTGTCCACATATGATTGTGGAATATATCATAAGTGACAGCGTTGTCACAGCGCTTTTCATACCCTTAAGCGTTCGGAAATTCAAGAAATTTCCCCAACTCTTATTTGTCGTTCCTGTTGACATCTTATTTATTTTTTTCATTTTTATTTATGTTGTTTGAATCGTGCCCAGAGATGGTCTAGCAAGATTCATAATTGAACCGCAAAGCTATTTTTACTGCATGCCTTTCTCAATGGATGAATCAGGTCAAAACTTGTACAAATAGGCAATGATTAAGTGGAGGAATTGAAATATTACTCCAACCCCAGGCAACGGCAATGAGCGTCGCCAACATCATGATGCCTATTAATACAGCGATTAGAAAGACTATTTTTAGCTCTTTCATTGTCAGAAGATTTAAACTCCGCTAAAAATATTATGTCCAGATCTCCAGAGTCAAGGTGCAAGTGCCCGATAAGGCCTAAGTAAATCCTGAGACAGGCATGTCTCATCAAGATTCACACCATCATGTTTTTGACACTTCAGAGATGCAGAAGAAAAGAAGGGAAAAAGAATGATCCAATGCTATAAACGACCGTTTACAAATGTCAACACTAAAAACAGTGCAACTATTTTTTTATGGCGTGACTGCGAATGCGGCTTAACGTTTCTTTGGTAACACCAAGATAAGATGCAATGATATGTTGAGGAAAGCGCTGCAAAAATTCTGGGTAGGTCTTGATCAGTGTTGCGTACCGTTCTTCAGCCGATAAACTTATTGAGGAAGCCACCCTTTTTTCAGCGGCGATGGAGTAATTATCATCCATCTTTTTTGCCATTTCATTTATTGCCGGTATCGGACTCAGCCGCCTTATAAAGTCTGCTTGGGTGACCAAGAGCACTTCGGTGTCCTCCCACGCGTCAATATTAACCGCCGAAGGGGTGAGCATTACATAACTTTCGCGGTCAAATGGCCACCAGTTCTCAATATATAACGAGATAATATGCTCCACTCCTTTGTCATCAACGCTATATTTTCGCATAGCACCTTTCACTATGAAGGCTCCGTGCTTGCACACCTGACCTTCCTGTAATAAATATTGCCGCTTCCTGAATTTTTTGGGAACAAAAACTTCCTTGATTACTTCGATCTCTGCCTCCGTAAGTGGAGTTGCCGAATATCTTCTAATATACGCGATAAGAGATTCGTGCATTGTTTGTTATTTTCTCGCCACGGAACCACGAAGGCGGCTAAGCGTTTCTTTGGCGATTCCAAGATAAGAGGCTATTATGTGCTGAGGAAAGCGTTGTAAAAATTCGGGGTACATTTTTGCCAGTTCGGCGTAACGTTCATCGGCCGACAGTCCAATGGAAGCAACTCTTTTTTGAGTTTCGATAACGAAGCGTTCATAATTATGTATTGTCGTTTCAGCTATGGCGGGAATTGACATCAACCGATTCTGATAATCGGCAATTGAAAGCAAAAGCACATCGCTATCTTCCCAAGCGTCAATATTATACTCAGACGGGGTCTGCCTCATCCAACTTAAACGATCAGTTGGCCACCAGTCTTCGACAAATAGACGCACAATATGCTCCATCCCCTTGTCATCAATGGTATATTGCCGCATTGCGCCTTTCACGAGGAATGCGGCATACCTGCACACTTGCCCTTCCTGCAGGAAATATTGTCGCTTTCTGATTTTTTTAGGGATGAAAGTATCCTTGATCATTTCGATTTCAGCTTCAGTAAGTGGACTCACCGAATGCCTCCTGATATATGCGATCAGAGATTCGTGCATTGATATTGTCGCAGGCGATCTTCCACAAATGTAGCAATTGTTAATTCACTTCCTACCACTCGACATCAGAACTCACGGCCTTTTAGGAGTGGCTAAATCCGGTTCGTTTGGGATGCAATATCCTCACGTTGACATTTGTCAACGTTCTTTTATAGCATTTATCATCGCTTTAGGGTCTGTCAGTGTCGCACCTTTACACTTCAAGAATTTCACGTAAAAAATCGATCATGAAGAAGAAAATCAGTTTCATATCACAAGGTCAGAGGGCGGATATTGGCGAATATAAGATCAATCGTATTTTACCTAGCAGGTATGCCGACTCAGTAGGTCCTTTCGTATTTCTGGATCATCTGATGCCGGCAAAGCATTCTCCCGATGAACCTTTTAAAATTGTAAATGGAAGTGGAGCACATCCGCATAGGGGTATTGCCACACTAACTTATATTCTTAATGGCGAAGCAGATCATTTTGACAGCGCAGGACATCATGAAAAAGTAAGATCAGGTGGAGTACAGTGGATGAAAGCGGGGAACGGAATAATTCACGACGAGGCAGTAAATGTTGACGTTAAGACAAATGACTTGCTGACACACGCATTACAATTCTGGATCAATCTTCCGTCCAAGCAAAAGGCTGAGCCTCCTGACTATCACCCGGTCCAGGCTGGTCAAGTGCCAAAAGAAATATTAAGTGACAACGGGGGATGGTTAAAAGTGATCGCCGGAGAATATGAAAATCTCGTTTCAACGATTCCATCTTATTCAAAACAATTTTTGTATCACATTCATTTGGAACCAGGAAATCGATTTTCGTTTGAAACCACAAATGAATTTGAATATGCTGCTTTTCTCCCTTTGAACGACGCTGTGATAAATAATACCAAACACAGCAAGAGTGAGTTTATCGAATTCGACAAAGAAGAGGGAACAATTGAGATCACAAACGATTCAGAGAACGCCTCGGACATTATCTTATTTGGTGGAGAACCCTACAAAGAACCGATTGTTGCTCATGGACCATTCGTGATGAATACAAAGCTTGAAATCGCCCAGGCGTATACAGACTTTCACGCCGGAAAGTATGGGCGAATACGCTATCAAACTGAATAGCCCAGATATTCCATCAATCACCAGCGATTTAAGTCTCATGGACAGGGCGTATGGCCATTGATCATGAGCTGGTGGATTAATATTTCTTAAATCGTCAAAAAATAAGAACATGAAAAAAATAGTTGATAGAGAAAAACAGGGAGACCTCCTGGACTTCGACACACTTACGGTTCGTAAGAATGGTGCCGTCTTATTTGTTGAAATAGATGCGCCGCCCATGAATCTCATGGGACCGGAACTTATAAGTGATCTGATTTCGTTAATTAAAATTGTTGAAACGGATCCTGCCATCCAGGTACTAGTGTTTGCCAGCTCTGACGCGGAGTTTTTTATTTCTCATATTGATGTGACTAAAAGTAAAGCGAATCGGGAAGCCTTAATGAGGTTTAATGGAGAAGCTTCGCTCGGACAATTATTCCATAACATGAGCACAAGCCGCCTGGTTACTATTGCACAAATTGAGGGTCGTGTACGCGGGGTAGGAAGTGAATTTGTCCTGGCGTGTGACATGCGTTTTGCCGCAAAGGAAACAGCAATTTTTGGCCAATTCGAACCTGTTTTTGGTGTAATCCCAGGTGCAGGCGCTGCTCAACATCTAACCCGCCTTATGGGACGGGGCCGTGCTCTGGAGGTTATGTTCAGTGCACAAGATTATAATGCAGACCTGGCTGAACGTTACGGCTGGATCAATCGTGCATTGCCTGCTAACGAACTCGGCAACTTTGTTAACTCGTTGGCTCAGAGGATCGCTAAGTTTCCTGCTTCGGGGCGGGCGGTTGTCAAACAACGCGTCAATGCCATTAGTCTTCCGTCAATCGACGATTTCCGTCGCGACACGGCTCTCTTTTATGAAGGTGTGCAAAATCGTGACTACCAGGAATGGATGGAAGCGGCAATGAAACATGGCTTTCAAGATAGAAAAGCCGAATTAGATCTTGGAAAGATGCTGGGCGCACTCGCCGACGAAATCACAGAGGATAAAAATTAAAACTTTAAATAAACTATTAATTCTAAAAAATTAAAACCAATGAAAAAGATGAAAAGTATACTTGCAAGTACAGTAGTTGCAAGCGCTTTTGTGATGCACAACACAATAAGCGACGCGCAAACAGGCACATCTGTGCGCCCAGTAATTAGTGAAAAAATTCTCCCCTTTAAGGTGAATTTTTCAAAAAAGGAACTAAGTGACCTTAAGCGTCGGATCCTGGAAACAAGATGGCCCGACAAAGAAACAGTTAGCGATCAATCGCAAGGAGTGCAATTGGCAACCATGCAAAAACTCGCACAGTATTGGGCAACAGATTATGATTGGCGTAAGGCTGAGGCAAAATTGAATGCTTTACCTCAGTTCAAAACAAACATTGATGGACTTGACATTTACTTCATTCACGTTCGTTCCAAAGAACCAAAGGCGCTTCCTATTATTATTACCCATGGTTGGCCAGGTTCTATATTCGAAGAGTTAAAACTAATTGGCCCATTAACTGATCCTGTTGCTTATGGCGGAAAAGCAGAAGATGCATTTGATGTCGTTATTCCCGCTTTGCCCGGTTATGGATTTTCGGGTAAACCAACTACTCCAGGCTGGAACCCTGATCGTATTGCGCGTGCATGGGACACATTGATGAAACGATTGGGGTACACTCGTTACGTTTCGCAAGGTGGCGATTGGGGAGCAAGAGTCACAGAAGCGCTGGCGCACCTGGCACCAGAAGGTCTGATCGGAGTTCATACCAATTTGCTTTTAACTGTGCCGGCAGAGGTTCTTCGACTGCAAGCCACCAATGAACCGGCGCCCGCGGGTTGGTCTGAGATGGAAAAGGCTGCACTTGAAAAAAGAAAATCATTTAGCCCAGTTGGTTATTTTATTGAGCAGGCAAAACGTCCACAGACCATCGGATACAGTTTAGCTGAGACACCGATAGGACTAGCTGCATGGCTGCTCGACCATGATTCCCACACATACGAACAATTAGCTCATGCATTCGATGGAAAGCCTGAAGGCGAACTCACAAAGGATGAGATCCTCGATAATATCACACTTTACTGGTTAACCAACACTGGAACATCTTCAGCCAGGATCTATTGGGAGAATGCACGAGTCGTATACAAAGGGCAGGTTTCCGTGCCTGCTGCATTCACTGTATTTCCTGGCGAATTGTGGCAAGCACCAAAAACTTGGGTTGAAAATACTTATAAAAACCTTATTTATTATCATGAAGTAGATAAAGGTGGACACTTTGCTGCATGGGAACAGCCGCAATTATTCGCGGAAGAAGTGCGAGCTGCCTTTAAATCGCTTCGATGACAGAAAAAACATTAAGATTTCCGCGTTAAATGGAACGTGATTATGCATTGCGTTCCATTTCTTTTTGCTACTACTCCATACTTCTTAACAAATGTGAACGACTTTGGCTGCTGAAGGGATGAACTTTGAGTCGTCAACATCTTTCAATGACCTTACAGATAAAACAAGTTGTATGAAAAGCGACAAAAAAGTAGAGGTAATACTTTTCTCAAAGTATTCCTTCACCGACTCAAGACAGAAAGAACTCGTAAGATGGGTCGGAACCACTCTACAGTCAGCCATTGCCCAACAAGAAGAGATGATTAACAAATTATTCTTGACGAAGTTGAGAAATACGCCAAAGATTTATTTGTCTTGAACACCGCCGATCAAAATTTTTAAAAGTTTCACCTTTGTTAAAGCCTTAATTTAAATACAATGAAACTACTAAATGATATTATCGAATCCCACGGAGGCGCAAAGAAGTGGAACCAATTTTCTAAGATAGAAGCCGAAATCGTCAGTGGAGGCAAGTTGTTTGAATTGAAGGGAGTTCGCCAGGATCCGACGCCCCGCCAAATGACCGTATGGTTGCACGAACAAAAGGCTTCAGTATATCCTTTTGGAAACGCCGATCAGAAATCCAACTTTTCATCGGGCAGAGTAGCCATTGAAAAGTTAGATGGGAAAGTAGTTACGGAACGAATTGGAAAGCCAGGTGAAATTCATGAACATCTTAAAGGGCCGCAATGGGATCTGCTTGATCGCGCATACTTTAATGGCTATGCCATGTGGACATATCTTACCACACCATTCTTTATGTTGCGCCCCGAATTGAAAGTGACGGAGATTGAACCATTGCAGGAGAGCGATGAAATGTGGAAAGGATTAAGCGTCACATTCCCATCCAATTTCGCAACACATAGTTCTGTGCAGAATTTTTATTTCGGAGACGATAATCTGATCAGGAGGCACGATTACTACGTAGCTGCTGATAATTTTTACGCCGCTCAATATATAACTGATTTAAAAGAAGTGCAGGGCATTTTAGTGCCATCAAAAAGAAGAGCATACAGAAAAGATGTAAATGGAAAACCTCTTTGGGATGAGCTAATGGTAAAAATTGACTTGAACAACTTTCATCTTTCTTAAAGGTGATCAGGGTTGAGAAAAGAAATTTTAAAAATTGTTGAACAATAAACTTTTATTAAAATGGAAACGCAGAAAATTTGGTTTATCACGGGGGCCTCAAAAGGTTTCGGATTTGAAATTACAAAGGCTGCCCTTGAAGCGGGCGACAAAGTAGTCGCAACGGTTCGAAAGAATGATTCCGCTCTTTATGCTTCGTTAAATGAAAATGCAAACCTCTTTGTTGTCACAATGGATGTAACGAAAGAGTCTAATGTTAAGGAAGCAGTGGAAAAAGCGATCGATCATTTTGGTAAATTAGATATCATAGTGAATAATGCAGGCTATGGTATTGTTGGTGCTATCGAAGAGGTATCCGACGCTGAAGCGAGAAAACAATATGATACCAATGTTTTTGGTGTCTTGAACGTAGTGCGGGCCACGCTTCCTCATTTAAGAAAGCAAAGATCAGGTCACATCATTAATGTGTCTTCACTCTTTGCCTTTGATCCACTGACTGGCTGGGCTTTATACGGTTCAACCAAAAATGCGGTGGAGGGCATTTCACATGGTCTCGCTAAAGAATTGGAACCTTTTGGAATAAAAGTCACCGTTATCGAACCCGGTCTATTTAGAACAGGTTTTACAAGTAAAGAGTCCTTTGCGGTGGCAGAAAATGTAATCAGTGACTATGAAAATACCGGAGTAGGTGCCAAGCGGAAGAGTACCAAAACTTTTCATGGAACTCAACCAGGCGATCCCACGAAACTGGCAGCAGTTGTCGTTAAATTGGGACATACAGAAAATCCACCTCTTCATTTACCTATTGGAACAGATTCAATCAAAAATTATAACATTTATACGGAGAGGTTAGCAAATGACGTGAATGCATGGATGAAAGATTCATTAAGCACCGATTATAATAGACGCTAAACAATAAATTATTTTAAACAAAAAATATAGGAGATATTAAAATGCATCCTTTACGCAAACTTCGGGAATCAGGTAAACCTACTCCTGCCCAGGTAAGCGAATTGCTTGCCGAAAACATAGTATTCAATAGCCCGATCCTCGCACGGCCCATCGAGGGGCGCGAAGCTATCGCGGCGATTTTCGCACAGTCGAGCTCTACGCGTGGTTCTGGCAACTATACAGCCGAGTTTAAACTCAATGAGCACACCACATTCTTGCGCTGGGTAGGGACCATGGACGGCCGCAAGCTCGAGAGCCTGGAAATCACCGTGGACAACGAGGAGGGGAAAATTGTGGAGCGCACAATTGCTCTACGGCCTTATCCGGCTGTGAAACTCTTTCGTGACGCGATGTATGAAGCACTCAAAGACAAGTTGCCGCCCGATGTATGGGACTACCCAAACCCGTAGCGTGCCACGACGGAAAAATATTCTTTGTTACGAATTCGATACCGGAGCCAGCCAGCTCCGGTTTTTTATTATTCTCTCTACACGGATATACTTCATTGAGGCACTCCCTTTTAATGTTTTGAAAGCATGTAGCAACTCGAATGTATAAGCATTGGAATAAATCAGGCAAGTAATGACCCTATCAATCCATTGAAAGCGGCGTTGCGTAGACAGAAATTTGCTAGACAAACAAAAATAAATGCAGAAGATCATAGTAAATATCAATTCAAACGGCAAAGGATATTTCGCCCTGGAGGTCAGAAATAAAACCATCGGCCACATAATAGTCGAACTCGCTGGCAACGAGCTAAAAGTTCTTGACACTGTAGTTCTTGTTGGTCGCTATCTGCCCCTTATTGGAAAATTGCTCTTGCAGGGAATTGTTAAGTACGCGAGACTTCATGAATTAAAAATCGTGGCCATTTCCAAATTTGTGCAGCAGCAGTTCAACAGCGATCCTGGATCATACGCTGACGTATTGGAAAAACACTGACGAGAATAACCTCTGAGAAAAACATGAGTATGAAAAAGAGAATTTATTTTTTATCGATCGTTATAAAATATTTGTTTATTCCGCTATCTGCACAAACGCCCGTCATTTCACACACTTCTTTTCAATTAGGAAAGAAAAGTGATGGTGTCTGCCACAGTGTAACTGGTATTTATCCAAAGACACGCGCCGTAGCATTTCGAATGAACGAAGCGTCAGATAAATGTAGTAGGCATATAAATTAAGTTATGAACAATGAAATCGAAAACATTCAAATCCCTCCGCTGCGTTGACAAATTTCCCATCTAAAACTCCTTACCGGCCTTCAGCTATCGAAAAAAACTGGAGGCCGATTTTTTTCAGCCTAAAACAAAGAAGTATCAAGACGCAAATTCAGAGAAAGTAACATGTCTGTTATAATTTTCGAAGATCCATAACTCCTGAAGCATAAGTTAAGCAACTATTGTATTTATCGATCCATTGTAATTGCCTCTCTCTGGAAATAATTTTGCCAAAGACAATCAGAAACTAAAATCAAATAACACAAAAAAGATGACAATACAAACTTTCGATCAATCTCAAAAGAAATCAATCTTGTCCAAATACGAGAATGTTACAGTGATTGGTGCCGGTGCCATAGGACTTTCCTGGACGGCGTTATTCCTGGCTAATGGTTTAAGAGTAACCATTAATGATCCGAGGACAGATGTTGAAGAAGCTAGTTTAACAGGTCTGAAGGAAATAATTCCAACGTTGAAGACTTTAGGTTACGATGTTACTACCATCACCAACAATCTGTTTTTTGACAGTGATCTCAGCAAGGCTGTAAAAGATGCAGACCTGATCCAGGAAAACGGGCCTGAAAATGTGACATTCAAACAGGATCTGTTCGGGAAAATAGAAGCGAATGCAAAACCCACCGCGTTGGTTTTGTCTTCATCATCCGGTATTCCTGCAAGCGTGTTTACTGAAAAAATGAAAGATGCAAGCAGGGTCTTGATAGGTCATCCTTTTAATCCCCCTCATCTTATTCCGTTGGTAGAAGTTGTTCCTGGGAAAAGAACGAGCAAAGAAACGGTGGCTGAAGCTGTGCAATTTTATAAAGCAATCGGAAAGAGTCCTATTGTAATAGAAAAAGAAATTCCGGGCTTTGTGGCCAACAGACTTCAATCTGCTCTCTTCAGGGAAAGTATCTACCTCGTAAGCCAGGGAGTTGTGGATATGGAAAGTCTTGACCAGATCGTCTCCAGCTCGATTGGACTTCGTTGGGCAGCGGCAGGACCTTTCAAAACATTTACGTTAGGCGGAGGCCCCGGAGGGTTCCCACATTTCCTTAAACAGTTTGCACCCCCAATGGAAAACGGTTGGAAAAATTTAGGTAATCCACACCTTGATCAACCTACTACTGACTTATTGCTGGAACAATCGAATAACACTTATGGCAAAATCCCTTACAACGAACTCGCGAAAGAAAGAGATGAACAACAGTTAGCGGTATTGACTGCATTAAAGAAATAATTAGTAACGATTTAAAAAACGTTTTTGTGAAAACAAACAATAAAACAAATGCAAGATTGCTGGTTCTCGACCCAAAAAACTCCAGCATCCTTTCTTTTGACACTGAAGGGAATGATTTAAGAACAATTGCAAATAAACTGACCGGTGTTCCTGACGGCATTGCTGTCGACCCGATCAATAAACATATTTACTGGACGAATATGGGTGAGTATCATGAAGGCGAACACTTCCCAAAAAACGATGGTTCAATTGAACGAATTTCTTTTGACGGATCAAATCATACCACGGTCATTCCAAAGGGCGCAACGTTTACACCCAAACAATTACAATTAGATCTAACGAATGGCCTCATTTACTGGAGTGACCGTGAAGGTATGAGAGTGATGCGTTCAAAATTAGATGGTACTGAAATTACTACTCTTATACAAACAGGCGAAGGAGAGGAAGACATGAAAGATGAAACGAGACATTGTGTGGGTATTGCAATAGATACTTCAAACGAACATATATACTGGACGCAAAAGGGTCCAGCAAATGGAGGTAAAGGACGAATATTTCGCGCAGGTCTTATCCTTCCGCCCAACGGCGACCCTCGTAATCGAAACGATATTGAATTACTCTTTAACCACTTACCTGAACCGATTGATCTCGAAATAGATCATGTAAATGGCAATCTCTATTGGACAGACAGAGGTGATGGTCCCAATGGTAATACATTAAACAGGGCCAGTATCAGGAATAAGAATATTGGAGAACACGAGATTCTATCTTTCGGCTTAAAAGAAGGAATAGGATTGTCGGTAGATGTAGAAAATGACAGAGTTTATTTCGGGGACCTAATGGGCCACATTTACAGTGCGACGCTGGATGGATTTAATCGTCGCGACTTGTTTTCAGGAAACAGAGCTTTTACAGGTATCGTCTACGTACCCAGCGAACAAATTAACTAATGTATAAACAAAAGCCGCACGACTGTGGCTTATTAACTAACCGATAAAACAAATAATAATGTCTATAGAAACTTTAACGAAGAGCACAGAAGCTCTGACGAAAAGCAAACCAGGAGCTCCTCGCCCATTACCACAACCCGACGCGGACTTCTATCACCTGGTGGATGTTCTTAATGAAAAAGAAAAAAGAACACTCTATAAAGTGCGTGAATTCATGAAGACAAAAGTGGCGCCCGTCATTAATAAATATTGGGCTGAAGATTCATTTCCATTTGAACTCATTCCCGGTCTGCGTGATTTGAATATCGCAGGTAGCGGATATGAAGGATATGGAGCTGCCGGCGGCTCAACAATGCTGACTGGATTTATCGCCATGGAAATGGCAAAGGTCGACGCATCTTTTACTACCTTCTTTGGTGTGCACAGTGGTCTTGCCATGGGTTCCATTTATCTGACCGGATCGGAAGAACAAAAACAAAAATGGTTACCTCCAATGTCAAGAATGGAGATCATTGGATCATTTGCATTGACCGAACCTTTAGTTGGTTCAGGCACCGGTGGTGGATTAACGACTACCGCACGACGTGAAGGCGACACATGGATCCTCAATGGGCAGAAAAAATGGATCGGCAATGCTACCTGGGGCGATGTTACTATCGTTTGGGCCAGAGATCTGGCCGATAACCAGGTAAAGGGATTTATTGTTGAAAACAAAAAAACACCGGGATTCAAAACCGAAAAGATCGAAAATAAAATCGCATTGAAAGTGGTACAAAATGCATTGATCACTATGGAAGACGTCCGTATTCCGGAAGCAAACCGGCTTCAAAATGCTTTGTCATTCAGAGATACAGCCAAGGTTTTAAGAATGACGCGTGCCGGCGTTGCCTGGGAATCGGTTGGCATCATGATGGGAGCTTATGAACATGCGCTCGCTTACTCCCAGCAAAGAATACAATTTGGAAAACCGATTGGCAGTTTCCAACTGGTACAGGATTTATTGGTCAAAATCCTTGGCAATATCACAGCGTCTTTAAGCATGACAGTTGAGCTTTCAAGGTTGCAGGATGCCGGTAAGCTGGTAGATGAACAAGCGTCTTTGGCAAAATCTTATGTCACTCTCAAAATGCGTGAAAGCGTAGCATATGCCCGCGAAATTTTTGGCGCCAATGGCATTTTGCTAGACTATGATGTAGCTCGGTTTTTCTCCGACGCAGAAGCACTTTATTCATACGAAGGCACAACACAAATGAATACACTGATTGTGGGTAAGCATATCACAGGATTTAGTGCCTTTGTATAAACCTGCCATCATTTACTGAAACAAAAATATTATCACAACTATAAAATAAAAATCATGAGTAGCACAATACAGACAGCAGGAGAGGTTAATTATCCTCCTATCAATATTGAAGAATTGAAACGGAATGGAAATGTGTTCCGCGAAAATATCGGAGCAAGCATTATTGACATCGGAGATCGAGTTGTATTAGTTGAGTTCCATACAAAAGCAAATTCTCTTGGGGATGAGATAGTGGAAATGCTTTTCACAGCAGTCCAGGATGGCGTTGGAAAATTTGATGCCATTGTAATTGGCAATCGCGGCCGTCACTTCTCTGCCGGCGCCAATCTCGCGATGTTGTTAGACTCCGCACGTAACGGCAAGTTCACAGAAATGGAGAAGACGATGAGGCAGTTGCAGGATACAAATATGCTTCTTAAATATGGACCTATTCCTGTTGTGGCAGCTCCTTTCAGCAATGCCCTCGGTGGCGGCGCCGAAATCGTGCTGCATTCTTCCAGGGTAGTGACTGCAGAAGATCTGCACCTCGGCCTTGTTGAAGCAGGTGTGGGATTAGTTCCAGCTGGTGGTGGCACAAAAGAACTGAGATTGCGCGCCATGTCGAATTTTGCTGATGAAGGCAATCCTGATCTTATCTCCGCTCTTCAAAACGTATTTAAGGTAATTTTTTCAGCGAGAGTATCTAAAGATGGAACAGAGGCAAAACACATGTTTCTTTCCGACAAAGATTTTGTTGTTCCATCTAAACAATCACCTATTGAGATAGCCAAGAAGTATGCTCTCGAGCTCGTGCAAACCGGCTATCATAACGCTGCTCCGGATATGGCAATTCCTGTCCCTGGAATAACCGGCATTCAAATTTTCAAAAACCGGATCGGTTATATGGTGGATTCAAAAAAAATAACCGAACACGACGCAGTCATTGCTCTACATATCGCAACGATCTTAAGCGGAGGAAATGTTATGTCGGGTATTGCAACCGAACAACACTTCCTGGACCTGGAACGTGAAGCATTTCTATCATTATTGGGTACTCAAAAAACTCAGGAGCGTATCGAATACTTACTTAAAAACAATAAACCGTTACACAATTAAAAAATAAAAGTATGTCACAGAATAAAGGAATTTTTGCAGGATTAAAAGTTATTGATGTCGCCAGCTATATTGCGGGGCCTGCAGCGGCAACTATATTATCTGACTTTGGTGCAGATGTAATAAAGGTGGAACCAACTGGAATCGGCGATCCTTATCGTTATCTGTACCGCGTAGAGGGCAATCCCGCTTCACATAAAAATTATTATTGGCAGCTCACGAGCCGTAATAAACGGAGCCTGGCAGTAAATTTAAAAACACCCGCTGGTGTTGAGATCATTTCAAAACTTATCAAAGAAGCAGATGTGTTTGTTATCAATTTCCCTCCTCATGTGCGTAAAGGACTGGGATTAACTTACGAAGATGTGTCTCGCGTAAATGATAGAATCATCTATGCAGACATCACTGGTTATGGCGACAAAGGACCCGAAGCTGATAAACCGGGTTTCGATGAAACAGCCTATTGGGCAAGAACAGGGTTTATGGATTTTGCACGGAGTGCGGGCACCTCGCCGGTTTTCGCGCCGGCTGGCGTCGGCGATCATGCTGTTGCGAGTGCGTTATATGGTGGTATCGTTACTGCGCTATATCGGCGTGAAAAAACTGGCAAAGGGTCTCACGTATCTACTTCACTGATCGGTGCCGGTGCATTTGCAGTGGGCGCATGGTTGCAGGCTGCCCTAGATGGCGCTACACCTGCCAAGTTGTTCGACAGAACTCACCCGATCAATCCCCTTATCAACACCTACCAGACGCAGGATGGTCGTTGGCTGATGCTGGTTTTTGTACAGGAAGACAAAGAATGGCCAGGCCTTGTACAAACGATCAACAGGCCAGAACTGCTCATTGATGTGCGTTTTGCCAATGGAAAAGCCCGGAAAGAAAATGCCGTGGCATTAACGAAAATATTGGATGAAGAGTTTGCCGCCAAGCCATTAAGTTACTGGCGCGAAATGCTCGACAAGTTGCGCCTGACCTTCAGTGTAGTTCAAACAATACCAGAGCTGGCTTCCGATGTTCAACTGTTACAGAATGAAAGCATACGTCAGATCAACGATGGTACAGGAAAATCATTTACAGTCGACAGTCCTATAAAAATAGAGGATGCAGAAAAAGTGCAGCCAGGAATAGCGCCTGCATTAGGTGAGCACAGCTTTGAAATCCTTAGCGAATTAGGATATGATGCGAATCAAATTGATGCGTTGACTGCAGGCGGGATTATTGGGCAACCCAAAAAGGCAGCATGATACCTAAAAAATAACTAGTGTCTATTACAAAAACACACAATACTTATTGATCATTAAAAAGTGAAGCGATGGAAACGATTAAACAAACCACTGCTGCCTCGGAAGGAGTCGGCCCGGAACAATTATTCGCTTAGTTCAAGATCTATACAATGATTACAACAAAGATCATAGCACCCGCGCCTTCGGCATACGACTACCAGTTATTGATCAGGCGTATTCTCGAACAACCGCTCAAATACAAACCCGCCACCGAAATAGTGTATCGTGACAAATCGCGGTACACATATGTTGATCTGTACAAGCGCGTTTCTAAGCTGGCCAACCTCTTAACAGGTACGCTTAGGGTAAAGCCGGGAGAAACTGTCGGAATTATTGACTACGATAGCCACCGCTTTTTGGAAGGTTATTTTGCTATACCGATGATCGGAGCAATATTGCATACCATCAATTTCAGACATTCCGAAGAGGAAATTGTACATGCAATTAATCATGCAGAAGATAAAATCATTTTTTGTAATAAAGATTTCATTCCTCTCCTCGACAAGCTACAGGATCGAATACAAGGTGTAAAAAAAATCGTTATACTTAGTGATGACGAAAACGAAATCATCACTTCTTTCAAACTTGAAGGCGAGTATGAGAATATGTTAACTCAACAGAAAGATGAATATGAGTTCCCTGACTTTGATGAAAACAGTGTTGCCACAATATTTTTTACGACTGGCACGACCGGTCTACCAAAGGCAGTTCATTTTTCACACCGTCAACTGATATTGCATACAATGGCATTGACAACCACACTCGCGGGCATCGATGCCAGTGCTTCTATCAATTCTGAAGATGTATATATGCCTTTCACGCCTATGTTCCATGTGCATGCCTGGGGAATGCCATATCTCGCCACTTACCTTGGAATGAAACAGGTATATCCCGGCAAGTATGAACCGGGTGTGTTGTTGCAATTGAAACGGGAGGAAAAAGTAACCGTTTCGCATGGCGTACCCACACTTTTGCAAATGATGCTTAACCACCCTGATGTCAATAAAACGGATCTCACAGGATGGAAAATAACCGTTGGTGGCAGCGCCTTACCAAAGGGTCTCGCAACAAGACTTGTTGCAAGAGGGATCAACCTTAATGTCGGCTATGGTATGTCAGAAACAGGTCCAGTCATTTCCATCAGTTATGTCGAGAAACAAACAATAGCAACCCTTAGCAATGACGAGCAGCTTGAGATGCGTTTAAAGGCTGGTTTACCTATTCATTTTTCTGAAGTGAAATTGAAAAATGCAGCCGGCGACTTTGTCACGAATGATGGAATATCACGAGGAGAAGTAGTGGTGCGTTCTCCCTGGGCCGTGAAAAGTTATTACGATGATCCTGCACGGAGTGAGGAATTATGGAAAGACGGTTACCTGCATACTGGGGATATCGCCACCATGGATCGCAACGGAGTTATTACTGTTGTGGATAGAATAAAGGACGTAATAAAAAGCGGTGGCGAATGGGTTTCATCCTCGTTACTTGAAAGCCTCATCTCTTCTTATAAGGACGTAGAGGAAGTAGCTGTAGTCGGAATGCCGGATGAAAAATGGACCGAGCGACCCTTCGCCGTAATAGTTCCAAAACTAAATGAAAGCATAAGTGCAAACAACTTGATCGACCACCTCCAGCAATTTGTAAACCATGGAAAAATAAAGCCCTTTGCAATTCCAAAAGAATATCATTTTGTTTCCGAACTACCCAAAACAAGTGCTGGCAAAATGGATAAGAAAAAGATAAAGGCAATGATCGAAAATCTACCGAGAGAACCAGCTGTAGGTAGTCGTTAAAATTTTTATAATCATTCACAAAAACTCCCAAGCTCCTTACTGCTTATTCACAAATGTGAATGTCCATGGGGTTTTTCAGCAATTACTTTGTATTCGCAAAACGATACTAAATCATGAAACCTGTATATAAAATAATTCTCGTAGGTATTTTACTGGCTGGATCGGTCAGATCATTCAGCCAGGAAAATAATGCCCGGATGTTAACTATGCAAGACGCTTTTGAACTTGCTGCAAAAAACAGCGCGCAATTAAAAGTTTCTGAGATAAATACTGACCTCGCCCGTCAGAGAGTAGAGATTGCCAAGCTCGGCAAACTACCTGAGATTTCGACTGGGCTTAACTACGGTTATTTAAGCAACTCACAAATATGGGAGCCCTCTTTTGATAAACATATAACAAAGCCAATTCCACACAACCTGACACAATTTTCGGTGCAGGCCTCAGAGCTTATTTTTAAAGGTGGTGAAGTAGCGAACAATTTGAAAAAGGCAACCCTTGAACAGCAGATCGCCAATTTAAGCCAGGAAAAAAATCTGGAAGACATAAAATTTCTTGTAGCTGCTAGATACCTTGACATTTATCGCTCGATTAACCAGCGCCAGGTTTACGTCGATAACCTCAGACTTTCACAGGAAAGATTAAAGAATATTCTAAGCCTCCAAAAACAGGGCCTCGTAACAAACAATGATGTACTTCGCACTAAACTGATCATATCTGACCTGGAATTGGTTGTTCGTAAGACTGGTGACAATATCGAGATCCTGAATCAGCAGTTTAATATAGTCTTAGGGTTAGATCTAAGTGAAAGATTGATACCTGACTCCAGCTTGTTAAAATATCTCCCTGAAGAGGAGAATATTGAAAAAGTCATGTCAGCAGCTCTTGAAAATAATAAGGAACTGAAAACAGCTACCAAAGAAGTTGAGGCTGCTCAAACAAACTTGAAAGTAATCGGTGCAGACCGTTATCCGAGAATAAGTCTTTTTACGGCTAATAATTTGCAACGACCTTATACATATTCAACTCCTGCTTTAGATATATATTATAATAATTGGATCGCCGGAGTAAGCATTGCTTATAATATCTCCTCAGTTTACCAGTCGCCAAGAAGGAGAAAGGCAGGAAAAATACAAGTTGAGCAATCCCTTGCAAAAGAAACTGTCCAAAAGCAAAATGTCCAGGTGTCAGTAAATGCAGATTTAATAAGGTTTAACCAGTCACAATATGAACTTGATACATACACAGAAGATCTTAAATCCGCTGAAGAAAATTTCCGGATAGTCGAAAAAAAATAATTTAATCAATTGGCATTATTGGCAGACCTGATCGATGCTACAAATACAAAAATAGAAGCAGAGCTTAAAGTGAGTAATGCCCGTATTAATGTTGTATTCTCTCATTATCAACTCCAAAAATCAATGGGCTCATTAAAATAATTGAAATAAATTTTATGAAACAGAACAATAAAAAGAATAAGAAACAAATATTGATCAATAGTTTGCTGATACTGGTCGGAGCAGGTTTCCTTTTTTGGGGCATATACACCTATTTTGATCTTGGCAATAACTTATACACTAATGATGCGCACATTGAAGAGTACATCAACCCCGTCAATACACGAATCCCAGGATACATTAAAGAGGTTCGGTTTGACGAACATCAAAATGTAAAAAAGGGAGACACGCTTGTAATCATTGATGACAGGGAGTATAAGATCCAGTTGGAACAGGCGGAAGCTGCATACATGGCGGCTGGAGCATCTAAGACTGTAACTGCTTCTAGTGTAAGCACAGTGCAAAGTGGACTGAATACAACTGATGCTAATATTGAAGCTGCAAAAGCGAGATTGTGGAATGCGGAGCAAAACTTTCACCGGTATGAAAATTTACTTCAAGACGGAGCAGCAACTCAACAACAATTTGACCAGGTAAAAACAGAATACGAGACCTTATTGGCTCAAAGCAGAGCATTACAAGACCAGCGTGCAACTACAAGCCTGTCTGCAGTCGAAACGTCCAACAGGATCTCCGTAAATGAAGCAGAAATTAAACGAACGCACGCACTACTAGACTTTGCCAAACTTAATCTGTCTTATACCGCAATTATTGCTCCTTACGATGGCGTTACCGGCAGACGAACGATACAGGAAGGGCAATTGGTCCAGGCTGGCCAAACTCTATTGTCCTATGTACGAAATGACAGCACCTGGGTGGTTGCTAACTATAAAGAAACACAGGTAACAAAACTTAGCGTTGGACAAAAAGTAAAACTGCACGTTGATGGCTTTGGCTCCAAAGAATTTGACGGAATTGTTAGCGCTATTGCGCAGGCGACCGGTTCAAAATTTTCAGCAATACCTACCGATAATTCAACAGGGAACTTTATTAAAGTACAGCAGAGGGTACCTGTAAAAATTGAGATTATAAGAAATGCCAGTACCCAAGAGTTTATCAGGCGTTTTCGGGCGGGAATGAACGTTGAAGTTCGTCTCGCAAAATAAATATTTGTAAAATGGAAGGTTATCAGTTTTTTAATGCATGGGTACCTAAATATCTCCGCTTAGCTGTTTTGTTACTGATGTTGTTTGTCATGTTATGTGCCAATGGAGTGTACCTCGGAATTACCACGGAAATATATAATGATCTTGGAGTGTACGCAGAACCATATACAATGGCAACAAACGCCATGTATATTGGGATGGGCAGTGGAATGATGCTTTTCCTTCGGATTGCAAGTAGATTTAATCCCAAGCTTTTAATAGTTACCAGTTTTAGTATGCTGCTGTTGATGAACCTTATTTGTGCGACAACCGACAGTCCCGCGTTAGCCGTCGCGGCTTCGCTTATTTTAGGGTTTAGCAAAATGCTCTCAATGGGGCACCTTTATCTAGCGTGGGCATCAATATGGAGCAAAAATTTGGACGCAACGAGAGCGTATCCATCCTTTTATTTCCTGGCCATAGCCGGGATCAATTTTATCACGTGGCTTACCACTCGTTTCTCTTACATGTACTCATGGCGATATTCTTACATCGTGATATTTATGCTGATAATATCGTGCATTATACTGGCCTTAGTCACCCTCGAAAATTTTAAACTGAAAAAGAAAATACCACTTTATCAAATTGATATTCCCGGTATGTTGCTCCTGGTTATTTCCATGATGCTTATAAATTACGTTGCTGTATATGGAAAAGTAGACGATTGGTTTAACTCTATTGCCATCCGTGCTGCAGCTTTTGGAGCGTTGATCAGTATCTTGATCTTTATAAAAAGAGAATTATCCCTTAAACGTCCATTTCTTGACCTTAATCTTTTTAAAATATCCAAGGTAAACATTGGGTTGTTCCTCTTCATAATATTGGGAATTCTTACGCCTACAACGTTTCAATCCGTTTTAACAGTCAATATTCTCCATTTTGAGTTCATAAGAAACGCTGAATTGAGCCTGTATCTTATACCGGGCATTCTTGCAGGAAGCATTCTCACGTTTCTTTGGTATAAAAAAAATTACGACAGTCATTTATTGATCATTATAGGGTTTTCCGCAATTGTGCTATATCACATAATGATGTATACCCGTTTTGTCAACGATTTAGGGCGGAGCGAATTTTTCTTTCCTTCTTTCTTTCGGGGTTTTGCCCTTGTGACGCTATATATTTCGGTCGCATTGTATGCAGTCAAAAATCTTCCAGTGGCTTCCACGTTAAAAGTTGTTGGTTTAATATTGATTGTTCGCTCATTTCTTGCCACCGGAATAGCAGCAGGGCTGTATAATTACTTCATATACGCCGGCACAAACAGGCATCTTTCCACACTTGCATCGCAGGTTGATGCGAATGAGCCGATGGTCATGCAACAGGGGAATTTTGCCGAATATGCCAGGGCTATTTTGCAACAGGCTAGCCTGTCAGCGCTTAAGGAAATTTCGGGAAGTATTATTATTTTTGGTTTATCCATCGTTGCATTATTGACGTTGGCATTGGCTTACCGGAAAATAAAAAAAGGATTGTTGCGATCGTCGATATTTAGATGGGAACCATAAGTGATTTTATTTCTATTTAACTTCTCAGTGGACAGATGATCCCGATAGATGTTTGCGAACCTTACTTTGAATACGTGCGGAAGTATGTTGACTTGGATTCAGAAGCCAAGCAATCAGTAGCCTCCCAATTAAGTCAGGTCACTTTTCCGCAAAAGCACATTATTCTTTCGGAAGGTGGTACTTGTAACAAAGTTTATTTTATTCTTTCAGGTACAGCAAGATCGTACTACACGGATTTTTCGGGCATGACGGTGACCTGGTCGTTCCATTTTAATAATGATCTAAGCCTCATCAGAAATGTGTTTGTAACGGATTACCGCGCTTTTTTAACCAGTAAACCTTCGTCTATATCGATTGAAACGCTCAGTGAAGTAAACGCCTTGGTATTTACAAGAGAAGCGGTAGATTATTTGATGCAGAGTTCCTTGAAATACGAGATCTGGATGCGGAAACTAAACGAAAGGGCTTATATATCCATGTACGACAGGGCTTTTTCACTACTGACAATGTCAGCAACGGAACGATATCATAAGTTATTGAGCGAAGAGCCTCACCTGATGCAAATGTTTTCCAACTATTACATTGCCTCTTACCTCGGAATTGCACCGCAATCTTTGAGCAGGATAAGAACTCAACATTGACACTTCTTCTTGCTTTCAATCCACACTTCTTCACAAATGTGAATCATTTTGCCTCCTGTAGAGATGACCTTTGGGTAGACAAAAATTTAAAGCAATGAAAGAGGCACCCATAATTCCGATGTTGAAATTCAAAAATGAAACTTTACCATTTAAAGTGCAAACTATCAAAGTTTTTACAGAGGAACAGGACGATATAAATGAAGGTCCCCACAGCCATAACTATTATGAGATGGTATGGTTGCTGAAGGGAGAAGCTACGCTGCATGTCGACATGAGGGAACATACGGTCGGAAGCAATACTATCTTTTGCGTGAAGCCCAACCAGGCTCACCAATTTCAAACTCACGAGCAAATGGATGGATTTGTATTCTCGTTTACAGATTCTTTTTTTAGGATGGACGAATACGATTTTGCATTGACAAGCCAGGCGACTCTTTGTCAACTTTTTTCGGAAGGCCAAACACTCGCGGTTACATATGAAATGGGGGAAGACATGAAGGAAGTTGCAGAAAAGATGATCAAAGAGTTTCAAAACCAATCCACCTACAGAGTTGAATTATTGAAGCGCTATTTTAAAATTTTTCTTATTTATTTAACGAGAAGGTCAGAAGAGAATCCTCGATCGGTTGAACAATCAAGAGAAGCAGAATTGGTAAGGAAATTTATGGAGCTCCTTGACAAAAATTTTAAAGAGAAGAAAATGGTGGCTGAATATGCGGCGGAATTGTTGGTGACTCCAAATTATCTTAATAGGATCGTGAAAAGAAATACGGGACTTTCTGCCAGTCATTATATCAGGCAACGCATCGTTTTAGAGGCAAAGAGAATGGGTCGGTATTCTGATGCGGGTATGAAAGAGATCGCTTACGATTTAGGATTCCTGGATCTTGCTCACTTCAGCAGATTTTTCAAAACCTTCGGCGGAACAAATTTCTCAGAGTTTAAAAGAGGAGGGTTAGTCGTTCCATTGAACGCAGGATTTCAAAGAGCTTGATTAAAGTTTTGTCTAATGCTTTCCGCTTGTATTTAATTCGACAATCATTTAACTAAATATTTATGGACACAGATATTATTCAACAAGAGGTGCTGCTATTAACCGGCACCACTTTTTCACAAAAACAACTATGCGGTCGGGATGATAAAAGTGACAGCGACAAGCCGGAGGAAAGCGAGAAACTGGAAAAAGCCATCTGGGAGGGTCTAATCGATGAATTACTACCGGAAATAATTACGAATAAAAAACTTCAAATCTGGCAGATCTGGGATACTGAATTTTCACTACAGATTGAATTGTCAAAATATCCTTCAAAAGAAAGATGGTCTTCTATCAATCCCCACTACTTTTTAAGGACGCTAAAGTATAATTAAGCAAAACGAGGAACTATGAAAGAGGAAGCTTTGGTAATGACGATTGATTTCGGAGAAAACCATTTCAATGCCATCTATTTAAATAATCAACTCAAGCTGATATCGTCCAATGGTAGTATGATCACTGTCGCAGGTCCAGAACAGTTTGAGGCCCCTGAGGAAAGGACAAGCATGTCAATTCATCTAGCTGAATTCTTTAACCATTGACGATGCCAGATTGGGCGGTATGAATTATAACCTCGCAATAAGGGCAACAGTTGAACGCGGCTGAACCAAATATTTTCCACTTGCCACAACTGAGACGTCATTCCAAGTACAAATATCATCAGGAGATTCAAGAGCAGTATCTATCCAGCGTGTCCATTGAAATGCATCTTTCAGTTGGGGTAATTCGAATTCGAGCGGCTCATGGTATGCATTCAACATGTAATGCGTCACAATATCCCCGCTGAGCCATTGTACAGTAAAAGCAATACTGTGGGAACCGTGAGACCAATCGGGTCGGTTTAGTTTTACACCATGCCAGCTTACGATCCGTTTTTGCAGAAGCTGATTTAAGCTCATGCTATATTCGGGTTTTGCAAGGTCTCTTTGAAGCCGCGCATGAATAAGATGTTTTACAAAACGGAGAATGTCGGAATGCTTTTCAACCAAGCTCCAGTCAAACCAACTTAATTCATTGTTCTGGCAGTATGCATTATTGTTTCCGTATTGTGTTCTTCGCACTTCGTCGCCCATTAATATCATAGGAGTGCCAATCGGCAATAGCGTAGCAAGAAAATTTTTTATTTGTCTGTTGCGAAGGGATTCGACCGCGGGATCATCTGTGGGGCCCTCAACGCCGCAATTCCAGCTCAGGTTGTCATTATTTCCGTCCCGATTATCTTCCCTGTTTGCCTCGTTGTGTTTGTTGTTGTAGGAGACAAGATCGTTAAGAGTAAAACCATCATGGCAGGTTATAAAGTTGATGCTCTCTTCCGGCTCACGGTCTTTGTGACTGTAGATGTCAGGGCTTCCCATCAATCTAGCAGCAAGTCTTGAAACTGTTCCTTCATCACCTTTCATAAAACTTCGGAAATCATCACGGAATTTCCCATTCCATTCTTTCCAACTATCTCCAATAAAACTGCCAGCCTGATATAAACCGCCGGCGTCCCATGCTTCGGCTATCAGTTTGATCCCCGCAAGAAGAGGGTCTGATTCAATATCCCAAAGCACGGGAGGATTTTCACATGGCATTCCTTTTTCATCTCTCGATAATATGGATGCGAGATCAAAGCGGAAACCATCTACATGCATTTTTGTAGCCCAGAAATGTAGACTATCAAGTATCATTCTTCGGACAATCGGCTGATTCGTATTAAGCGTATTGCCGGTGCCTGAATAGTTGGCGTAATAAGTTTTGTCGGGCTCAAGAATGTAATACACATTATTATCGATTCCCCGATAACAGAAGGTCGGGCCTTCGTGATTGCCCTCTGATGTATGATTAAATACAACGTCAAGGATTATTTCAATGCCCGCCTTATGAAGCGCCTTTACCATGTCGCGGAATTCGTCTAAAATATCCAGTGGTTTTTTTGATGAACTGTAATTATGATGTGGCGCAAAAAAAGAAATAGGACCATATCCCCAATAATTTTCCAGGCCGTTTCCGCAATCCTGTTCATCAAACTGAAAAACAGGAAGCAATTCTACGGCAGTGATACCAAGATCAACCAAATAAGGAATTTTTTCGACCAGACCGGCAAACGTTCCTCTCTTTGAAGCTTCAATTAACGAGTTCGGATGACGTGTAAATCCTCCTACATGCATCTCATAAATTATCGTCCTTGCAAAGGGTCTCTTTAATGGGATATCCCCTTCCCAATCATACAGCGACAGATCTGCCACGACACTTTTCATCGGTGGCGTCGCGTTTGCTGCAGAAAAACCGGCGCCTGACCGGCGATAGCCTTTAGGTACAGCAACAACTTTTGCATATGGATCAAGCAAAATTTTGGTTGCATCGTACCTGTGTCCGTTCCATGGTTCAAAAGGGCCATGGATTCGATAGGCATACAATTGCCCGCTTTCAATGCCAGGAAGGAAGGTATGCCAGTAATGATACGTTTTATTTCGTCTCGCGTCAAGTGTGATTATTGTCGCGGGCTCAATATCATTAATATCATTAAATAACAATAGCTCAACCGACGTACCATTTTTGCAGAATAAAGAAAAATTTGCGCCATCAGCAAATAACGAGGAACCAAGCGGGAAACTCTGTCCACTTTCCGAAGGATGGTCTATAATCGCACGAGAGTATGTTGCTGGTGCCGATAGTTGCATTAGACAAAGCTAGAAATAATCCTGATCCGGTTTTTTCGGTTTTTGTCTGGTTTCCATAACCACACTAACTTTAAATTTCAAATGAAATATAAACTAGAAAAGTCGGTTCAAGGTTCAATCGGGACAAAGAAATATCTGTGTACCATTGAGTGGCGCAATGGCAAATTTATCTCGGACGAGCCTCCGTCGATCGGCGGAGAAGATACAGGTCCTGATCCCTATACTCTTGTGCTTTCTTCACTCGCCTCTTGCAAACTCATTACCCTGCGCATGTATATTGACAGGAAGGGATGGGAAATTGATCAAATAGCAATCAGTGTAAATCTCTACCAGGAAACAAAAAACGAATTGACCACTACTATTATCGATTGCGACATTCTGTTCCTAAGCCCGGTTAGCGATGAACAGAAACTGAGACTGTTAGAGATTGCAAAGAGTTGCCCGGTTTCAAAAATTTTGCAGGGTGATTTGAAAGTCCGGGTGTTCGCTTTCAGGGATAGAGAGGCAAAGACAATCAAATATGCAAATGAGGAGATCACAGTGTTGTGGAAGCCGGAATTCTGCCAGCATTCTACCCGCTGCTGGACTCAGTTGCCCCAGGTGTTTAAGCCAAGTATGCGCAAATGGATTGATCCGAATGGTGCCTCTGCAAAAAGGATTCAAGAGCAAGTTGCCAGGTGTCCTTCTGGTGCGCTTGTATTTATGTATAATAATTCGGAATCTTCAGGTGATCAGCACGAAGAACAAAATTCAGGTGACGACGAAGAACAAAATTTAGGGCAGGGTTATGAAGATTGATTTTCTTTTTTTGAGTCTAAGATTTTTTGTCTTATGTCCCTTGCCTGTAGTGTCTTCCACGAGCAATACATCCTCAGCCTTGAAGATCCTTTTTTCACCAAGGGAAGTTTCAATTTCAATTTTTCCATCCAGTAGGATAATATATTGCTTTTGTGGTGCTACATGAAAGTTCCAATCATAAGTTGGTTCGACTTCACGAAAAATAACTCCCGTTGCGGGAAGAAAGTCTGAAAGTTTTCCAATATGTCCCGCTTCCTTCAGAGGAATTTCAACATCCTCAAAACGACTGTCACCATTACTATCGCTATAAATTCTTGTAACCTGAAACATAAAATAATTTTTAAGATTGTTTATTGATTAAATACAGGCAAGACTTTTTCGATCTTGTTGCGGCTGGATTCATATTGGGAAGGCAACATCAGGTGAGTGCCCAATTCAGCGACTCGTTCATCAACGCTAAAACCTGGATTGTCACTTGCCAGTTCGAACAAAATGCCGTTGTGCTCACGGAAATACAGTGAATAAAAATAATTGCGATCGATTTTTTCGGTGATACGAAATCCACTTTCGACTATTTTTTTACGAAACTCCATCAGAATATTATCATCTTTTGCCCTAAAGGCAACATGGTGATTAGTTCCCGCCGCGTTAATTCCACGTTCACCTTTTGGCTCCTCTATAATGTCAACGATATTAGCCGAGTCGACAGCATCAGTAACAAAACGATAAATGTTTCCTTCCTGGGTTAAAAGTTGGTAACCAAAAATATCTGTCAGAATTCCCGCTGTGTGCTCAGCATTTCGCACCGTTAGCACAACACTATGAAATCCTTTGATGGCAACGTCTTCTTTTATTTCTTCCGTGGTCCATGGTTTTCTCTTGTCCTCAGTATTGGAAACAATAAGGTTCAATAGTAGACCATCCGGATCTTCGAATGGAAGGTAAAGTTCTCCAAATCTTTCGCCAACAGATTGATGTTTTACTGTTAATTCTTTAAACCGGTTACTCCAAAACTCAAGGCTGTCCTTGGGAACAGAGTAACCAATTTCGGTGGCCATTCCCGTCCCTGTACGTCCCTTTTGAATGCCCTCGTGAGGAAAGAAGGTAAGTATCGTTCCGGGCGTTCCGGTTTCATTACCAAAATAGAAATGATATGTTCCCGGGTCATCAAAATTTACTGTCTTTTTTACGAGACGTAGTCCAAGAACCTTTGTATAGAAATCATAATTGCTCTGCGCTTGGGCTGCGAATGCTGTAATGTGATGAAGCCCTAATATTTTGTCTTGCATAAACTTAATTTTTATCTGATGATTGATTTGAAATTGAGGGGACCATTGATATATTGGCCCCAACCGATGATATTGTTATAATTTTCTTCTGTTTTCAATTCGATAAGTTGCAGCATCATTTGCTCGATGTTCCGACTGGCAGAAAGGTTTCCACAAAGAACAGGCTTGAATCCGATTGCTGTCGCCATTTCACTAACTGTTTGAACTGCCTCCTGATCGTCGCCAGCTATAAAAGTTTTAATTTGTTTGCTTTCCTTAATTGCTGGAGTAAAATCTGTGGAAAAATTGGTGTTAAACGCCTTTACCACTTTAGAGTTTGGAAGCTCCTTTTGCAACTCTTCAGCAGCGCTTGTGCCTGGCGCAGTTATTAAGCGATCATATTTTTCATTTAATGGATTCGAAACGTCTATTACTATCTTTTGTGTAGTCACTTCCCTTATTTTTTCTGCCACTTCTTTTTCTGCTTCGTAAGGCACCGCCATCAGGACAATGTCGGCTTCCCAACAACCTTCCTTTTCACACTCTACGACTTCAACATCTGCGGCAGGATTTTTTTGTTTTAAGGTAGCAGAAAGTTTCCCGACCTTATTCTTGTCTCTTGACATTAAAAGCAAGCGATAATCACTATTGGCAAGCGCCTTTACAAAAGCACAACCCATATCTCCGGTTGCCCCTATAACTGCTATCGTTTTCTTCGTTGCCATATGTTTTGATTTAATACACCAAAGCTACTACGTCAGATATGCCTGCTCCAATGCCGCAGATCAATTAATGAGTGTGACCTATGTCAATTTTCTTAACGATGAGAGGCGAGGCGTTTGCGAAGACGGCTGAGCGTTTCCCGGCTAATACCGATGTAAGAGGCGATCATATGCTGGGGGATTCGCTGTACACATCCTGGATAGTTTTGAATGAATTTCAGATACTTTTCTTCTGCCGTTTCCGTGTGGGATTGGATGACCCTTTTTTGAGTAGCAACCAGGTTGTTTTGTATGATAATGCGGAAATAATGCTCGAATTTGGGAATATGTTGCATAAGTGTATCCCAGGAAGGTTTGCTGAGAAGCAGAAGCTCCGAGTCTTCCATTGCTTCTATGTTAAATACCGATGTTTCGCCTGTTAAATAACTCGACAGATCAGCCGCCCACCATCCTTCAAAAGCAAACTGCAAAATGTGTTCACTTCCTTTTTCATCAATGCGATAGGAACGCAGCATGCCTTTCTCAACAAAAGCCTGGTATTTGCATACATCTCCGTCCTGTAACAGAAATTGCCGCTTACGTAATTTCTTTGGGAGAAATAAAGTCTTGCAGTAATTCAGCTCCTCTTCATTTATGGAAATTATTTCGCTAAATTTTTTATGAAGAAGCTCAAACATTCCTTTGATTTGACCTTAAAATTAAGAACACAATTTGTTACTTCGCTTGGAATTGGATAAACAGTCATAGTTTCGAAACGGCAAATGAATTTCATTTATTCTTTGGTTCAAACAAACTCAGATGGTCTCTACCTTTTTTTGAGGATAGTGGGTGGCGCAATTATTTTTCCGTACGGAATGCAAAAGTTCTTTGGATGGTTCGATGATCTTGGCGGAGGCGTCGGCATTAAAGAAACACTTGCTCAAATGAGTAGAAAGAAAATTTCCAATGCCATCGCCTGGTTAGTTATTATTGGACAATCCCTCGGCAGTGTCGCCTTAATCTTCGGATTCCTGGGTAGGATTGCTGCCGCCGGCAACTTTATCATATTTACAGGTGCTTTCGTCGTCCATTGGCCCTATGGATGGCCTATGAATTGGACTGGAAAGAGAAGAGGCGAAGGCGTTGAATATTTTATAATGCTTCTCGCAATTTTACTGGTAATTGTAATACGAGGAAGCGGGCCCCTGTCTGTTGATCTTTTTATATTTTCAAAAATGAAATAATTATCTGCTCCTCCTCCGATTCAATATTACACACATTATCACCGCAGAATATTACGCCAGGTAAACGATGAGTGCTAACAGCAGCATTGTTCCCAGAAATGTTCCTATGATCCAGAAAAGCATTTCTATTCGATCCTTGTCCATTTGATAATATTTTGAATTGTGATTTAAAAGTATTGTCGCCGCAAAGGTCTGATCATGTTGAACGCGCAACAATAACAGTATTGTGCCTATTGTTGTAGCAATTAGCCGCAACTAACAGAAATGTGTTAAATGCATTTGTAAGTTAATTCGTGCAAGAGTAGGCACCATTTGTCCATTGAAAAACGGTATTGGAGAAGATAATTTTACAACCAGAAGATCGATAATCAAAATACAAATTTTTGAAAATGTGATGCCATAATTTTTCCAATTTTCATAGATAAGGTTTAAGGTCAATGGGCTGTTTCTACAGCCCATTGCTAGTTTCGTTAGTGAAAGAGGGCGTACTTTTTATGAAAAACGAAGAATTAAAAATCCTATAGTGATTCAATAGCGCGATCTTTTTCATTTACACTAAAACGAGCCTTTATGCAAAACGCCAGAAACAAATCTGACGAAGACGTTAACAAACGAATCTCCGAGACAATTGCGGACAGGGAATGGCCGCCTAGCAATTTTTGAAGTGGTTCTCGTTCATTTCAGAAGTCACCTTATTTCTATTCAAAATGATCCAGGAAAAAGTTGGCTTGTTCCACAAACATCTCCGGGTATTGAAAAAAGGATCCGTGGGCGGAATCAGGGTAATAAATAAGAACCGAATTTGGAATCTGCCTGAATAGCTCCTGGGATGAATTGCTATCCATCATTTCGTCGTTGCTGCCCTGGATGATCAAGACCGGTTGAGCGATTTCATTGAGATTGATCGTCACAGGGTCAGAACCCCATCGAGTTAAGGCACTGATCTGCGCTTGTATGGCAAGCATACTGGTTTCCTTATCGCGGTTCTCCTTTCTCTCCATCAATCGTTGAAGAGTTGCGGTCAACCTGGACCTGCTCTTTTCCGATTTATTTGCAAAAATGAATAAGAAAGTTTCCTTACGATCTGACTGAAATGCTTTCTGAACCAACTGTGGAAAAGATTGTAATGCTTTTGTCCCCTGTGGCGCAGTTCCTACCAAGATGATCTTACGTAATAGATCCGGTCGCATGACGGCAATTGCCTGCGCTATAAATCCACCCAATGAAAAACCGAGCAGGTCACAACGTTTAATTCCCAATGCGGACACGATCTTAATGGCGTCACGTGCCATGTCCAGGACATTATCCGGCGTGACACCTTCGGAATTACCGATACCTGTATTATCAATCATTATAACTTTCCTTTCTCTGGCAAGGCCATTAATTATGATAGGATCCCAGTTATCTAATGTTCCGGTAAAATGTTGCAGGCAAACAATTGGTGTCTCTGATTGCTTACCTAGCGAACGATACGCGTAGCGAATGCCTTCTACTTCGACATATTGAGTAAGTGCATCGGCATAATTTAAAGATGTTTCATTCATGCGTTTATATTTTTGATCATTGGAATTGAAACAACATTTTGATGTTGCTTACATCGGGGGTTGTCCCCGTTGGCAAACTGTAGCAGGCCGTCTTAGTCTACTTCTCTTATTTGATCACAAATGTCGCATCTGAGGAAAATTATGACAATAGCTGTATCACTCCTATCGTTGTAGCAATTATCCGCGATTAAATCGATATCTGGACAAAAGTCCTGGAGGCGCAAATTCGTACAAGAGTAGACACTATTTGTCCATTGAAATGCGATATTAGAAAAGATAATTTTACAACCAGAAGATCAGGTAATCAAAGTAGAGAAATCAAAAAAGTGTTGCCATAATTTTTCCCAATTTTCATAGATAAGGTTTAAAGTTAATGGGCTGTTTATACAGCCCATTGCTATTTTCGCCAGTGTCTGTAATTTTATTCCGTTCATTTGCACAATCGAACATCACCGAAACAAATCATCATGAGAAATTTCAGTATCTGTTTTGCGCTTATGCTTTTTATCAGCACCGCTTCGGCACAAAGTATAAAATCCTGTAAGCCTTGCGAAGAGCTAAAGAACCTTCAGCTTCCGGATGTTACAATCTTAGTTGCCGAACATAAAGCTTGGGACACGATCAAGAATCCAAGTGAACCATGGATTCCAACTGTGATTATAAAAAAACCTTTCTGTCGTCTACTTGGCAGAATAAGCCAGGAAATAAATTTTGAGCTCTTATTGCCGGATGAAAGTAACAGCCGTTTCCTGATGTCAGGTGGAGGTGGCTTTGTCGGTAGCATTCAAAACGGTTTGCGCGACAAGGTAAACGATGGCTTTGCGACGGCTGGCACTGATGCAGGCCACCAAGGAGGGACCGATGCAAAATGGGCTTACAATAATATGGAGCGCCAGTTGAACTTCGGAAAGCTCGCCGTACACCGGACCGCTGCGGTATCGAAAGTGATCATGCAAAATTATTATTGTGCTGCACCAGCAAAATCATACTTTGTCGGTTGTTCCCGCGGCGGGGGACAGGCAATGGTTGAGGCTCAATTTTACCCGGATGATTTCGATGGGATCGTAGCGGGGGCACCAGCATTCGGTTGGCCGGCTATTGCAGCAAAGGGTGTCAATGAAAGTAAGTACAATTACCCAAATCCAAATAATCCAAAGCCGGTAATTACTAACGATAACCTTAAAGTTTTGCAGAACGAGGTGATTAAGCAATGCGACCAGCTCGACGGTTCTGCAGACAGTATTATTGCCGACCCTCGCAAATGCAAATTCGATTTTTCAAAATTGCCGGTGTGCCCCGATGGACAAACGGGAAGCGGATGTTTTACAAAACAACAACTCTCAGCAATTGAGTCGGTTTATCATCCTTTGATTGTAGGGGGAAAAGAAATTTATCCTGGCTTCCCGTTTGGGGGAGAAGCTGAAGCGGGCTCATGGGATATTTGGATCGCTGGAACTAGTTCCTTCATGCCAAATGGTCCCAGCTTACATTATATGTTTTCTACCAATATTTTCAAATATCTTGTCTTCAACGATCCCAATTGGGATTATTTAAAATATGACTTCAAAAATTTTGATGCGCAAACTGTGTACGCTTCATCTTATTTGGATGCCACTCGTACGGACTATAGTGATTTCAAAAAACGTAATGGCAAGATCATTTTCTACCATGGATGGAATGATCCGGCTCTTTCCGCATATGCTACGATCGAACACTATGAAGGAATATTGAAAGGCGACAAGGACGCACCGTCATATGCAAGACTGTTTCTGCTTCCGGGAGTTTTGCATTGCGGAGAGGGTCGAGGTTGTGACCATGTGGACTGGGTTAGTCTGATTGTTGACTGGGTAGAAAAGTCAAAGGCACCCGATCAGATAGTTGCTTCAAAAACAGTTCAGGGGAAAACAATTACGAAGAATATTTTTCCCTATCCAAAACAATAGTGACTCATAAATAGTAAGTCCATGGTCGCGGTCGGCTATACTACAGTCTGCGCTTATATCCTATGATTTCATTGCGCCTTATATCATAAATTTAGGTGTTGGCTGCCATTACAATTCTACAGTCTTTGGAAATGAAAACAAGTGTTTATATAGGAACAAGCCTTGATGGGTTTATCGCAAAAACAGATGGAAATATTGATTGGCTCACCCAATATGCTAATGACGATGCTATCCATGCCTACGAAGAATTTATAAATGGGATCGACGCAATCGTTATTGGAAGGGGTACTTTTGAAAAAATACTTACTTTCCCTTCCTGGCCTTATATGAAAAAAGCCTTTGTGCTAAGTACCAGCCTTAAACAATTACCCGACACACTAAGAGACAAAGCATCCCTTCTTTCAATGAAGCCAAAAAAATTACTAGGTTATCTTTCACACATGGGCTTCTCAAGCATTTATGTTGATGGCGGAAAAGTGATTCAAGGCTTTTTGAAAGAAGACCTAATTGACAACTTGATAATTTCAAAAGTTCCTTTGCTGATTGGAAATGGCGTTCCATTATTTGGTTTTCTAGGTACCGATCTTCAATTTAAACATATAAAAACAGAGGTACAGGTTAATGGACTTGTGCGAAGCTATTATGAAAGAGAACGGAAGTAACGGCAGCTAGAACGCCCTGCATATAACATCTAAATAACCATGATATATAAACTCAACGACGATCTGCTGAAAAAATATGCCCAGGTAATGGTTCATTATGCATTGAACAATGGTAATGGAATCAATAAAGGAGATACCGTCTATCTTGTAGCACAGGAATGTGCAAAAGACCTTTTCGTAGCGATAGCAAAAGAAGTTTATGCGGCGGGTGGAAATTTGATCACCCAGTATTTACCCGATAACATCCGTCAAACCAGTCTTTCCCGGTTTCTTCTGCAGAATGGCACTGATGAACAGGTTTCATTTTTTGCCGCACCATACTGGCAGGGTATAGTAGACTCTGCCGATCATATTCTTTTTATCATTGCAGAGCCGGACATTCATGTCTTTGAAGGACTGTCGTCGTTTAAGATAAGCATGATGAACAGTGCAAGGGCGCCATGGTTTCAAATGCGTGAAAAGAAAGAACAGGAGGGAAAGCTGTCATGGAGCTTGTGTCTTTATGGGACGCAATCGATGGCTGATGAAGCAGGCTTAACACTCGAGGAGTACTGGGCGCAGATAATTGAAGCCTGCTACCTAGGGGAAGATGATCCTGTAGCAAAATGGAAACAGGTTCAAGCGGAGATAGAAGAAATAAAAAATAAGCTGGATGCTTTGCAAATAGAGAAACTGCACATAGAAGGCAATGATATTGATCTCGAAATCAAGTTAGGCAAACATCGCAAATGGCTAAGCGGTGGTGGCAAGAATATTCCAAGTTTTGAGATATTTACTTCCCCTGACTGGAGAGGAACAAACGGCCATGTCACTTTTAATCAGCCATTATATTATTCCGGGAAAAGGATCGCAGGGGTAAAGCTTCAGTTTAAAGATGGAATAGTAGTCTCTTCTTCCGCAACAGAAAATGAAGATGCACTTAAAGAAATGATTTCGCAGGAAAACGCAGACAAGGTTGGAGAATATTCGTTAACAGATAAACGTCATTCCCGTATAACAAAATTTATGGCAACTACGCTGTTTGATGAGAACATTGGCGGTGAATTTGGCAACACTCATATCGCACTTGGCAATGCTTATAAAGACACGTTTACGGGTGATATGTCAAAGGTATCAGAAGAAGAATGGAGGGACATGGGTTACAATTCCTGCCCTAAAGTTCATACCGATATAGTGAGTACTGCTAACAGAACTGTTACCGCAACACTTGCTAATAATTCAGAAAAGATTATTTATAAGGATGGAATGTTTGTTATTGACTAACGATAATCACCATTGAGTTCACTCAAGGTGCATAATAGATAAGTCGTTGTTCCCATACAGGGTCGCTCCACATGCGAATTGTTGGGGTAGAAATTTTAAAATTGATTTTCCATTGTTTGCCTTTAGACAAATTCTTTTTTGAACCCATACCTCATTCACTTCGCAAACTATCAATGGGGTTGCGCATTGCTGATTTGATAGATTCAAAACTGATGGTGACCAAAGCAATGGCGAACGCTACTAAACCTGCCAGTGCGAATACAAACCATCCTATTGAAACCTTGTAAGCAAATCCTTCAAGCCATTTGGTCATTCCATAATACGCCACCGGAACCGCAATGACAAAAGCAATCAAAACTAATTTTATAAATTCGGCGGACATTATCACCACAATCTGCGGTATGCTTGCGCCCAATACTTTGCGAATTCCAATCTCCTTAAACCTTCGCTCAGCCATATAGGAAGACAACCCATACAAGCCCAAAGCGCAAATGATCATGGCGATGATCCCAAAACTGGAAATGATTTTCGAGACCCTCCGGTCTTCATCGTACTGCTTCTGAATTGTCTGATCAAGAAAAGAATACTCAAAAGGCGTATTATGAATCAGCGATTTCCAGGTCCGCTCGATTGTTTTTACCGTCCGCTCAAAATTGGCAAAAGCAACGGACGCAATTAAATAATCATACCGTCGGTTGTTGCTCTCCATTTCAAACAAGGTTGGCTTAATCTGCTCATGAAGTGAGTTCTGATGAAAATCGTCCATCACGCCAATAACCTGGAAATCGTATCTTTTTCCCAGCCAGTCGAAATGCAGGGTTTGACCAATGATTTTTTCTGGTGTAAAACCTAGTTTCGAAACAGCTGTGCGGTTTAAAATAAATCTACGATTGCTATCCAGTTTGCGGCTCTCCGTAAACGATCGGCCGGCAATCAACTTCATATCCAATACCTCAAGGTACCCGACATCAACCACGTTTCGACTAATATCGACAGTCGTATTCATGTTGCCTCCATCGACGTAAAAATTCATGTCTCTGAAAATTGGTGTCCCAGGAATAAAGGAACAACCTGAAACTCCGTTAACGCTGATGGTTTGTCCAATTTGGTCTTTCAATGCATCATATTGTTTATGCGCTTCATCAGTGCGAAGGGGCAATATAATTTTTGCATTCGCATTAAAACCAGGATTTTCACCTATCATGAAATCCACCTGACGTGTGATAATAAATACACTACATACCAGGACAATGGCAATCATGAATTGAAATACAACCAAAGTTTGTCGTAACCTGCCAGAAGAACCGCCTGGTTTAAATTTACCCTTCAGTACCTGGGCGGGCTGAAACGAGGTCAGGTAGAATGCCGGATAACTGCCTGCCAGGAGACCTGTAACGATAGTGAGAGCGAGAGCTGCAACGACGAAGAACGTGACGTTTTCTGCATTAACCGAAATGCTTTTATTGGTCAATTGATTGAAAAGCGGAAGAACCAATTGTACCAGAATAAAACTTATGATGATTGCTATAACAACAGTAACCATCGCATCTACCAGCAATTGCCTGATAAGAGCAGAGCGAAGTGCACCTAAGGTTTTACGGACACCGATTTCGGTGGCACGCTTAGTCGCCTTTGCTGTTGCCAGGTTCATAAAGTTGATGCAGGCAATCAACAAGATGAATATGGCAATAGACCCAACCACATACAGGTAACTAATTCGGGGACTTTGCCCCACATCAGACTTAAGGTAAATGTCCTTTACCGGTTCAAGGCTTAAAGTCTTGTGAATACCCTCTGCTTTCATTGCCTCTCCACCGTGCCGAAGTAAAACCTCATTCATTTTTTTCTCAACGGCGGCTTTATGATGGCCTGGCACCAGTTTCAAATAAGAGGGTACAAAATTTTGACCGCCCCATTCCTTTTCATTGAAAATATTTTCAATCGTTCGGGCACTGGTGATGGACGTAAAAAAGTTTGCCTTGATGTGGCTGTTGTATTTTTCCTTGAATACGCCTGTCACCTTATAGTCGTCCTCATTCCCGCCCTGACTTATGGTGATTATTTTGTCTAATGCGGGTTCTTCACCAAACAGTTTATGAGCAAGCTTTTCGGAGAGAACAACCGAATTTGGCTGTACCAGCGCCTTTTTAGGATATCCTGCTTTCAACTCGTAAGTGAATACATCAAAAAGCGTTGAGTCTGCAAGAAGACCATCACTTTCATAGAATAAATTATCCTTGTATCGCAGCAAGCTCTGGGCCTTTTCTTTTTCGCCTGTAGTAAAGTATTCTTTCACTCCGGGAGGATTTAGAATGCGCACCGCTGCCTCTACTTCAGGTATTTCATCCTTGATGGTCATTGCAATAGGCGGTGACGCAGCCCCCACTCTGTCCACAACGGATCCAGATTGAAAATTGGTGATGATACGGTACAAGTCATTTACCCGTTTATGATGTTTGTCGTAGCTCGTTTCGTCCCAGATGTAGAGGGATAGCAGCAAGCAACAGGTAACACCAAGTGCAAGGCCGAAAATATTGATAAAAGAGTATACCTTGTTGCGCATCAGATTGCGCAATGCGAGTTTTAAGTAATTGGTTAACACTTTATCTCAAGATTTTAGATTAGGTGTATGTCTTCAAACAAAGTGAACTTTCTGTCAGAGAGCGGTTCTTCATTTAAAAATACATTTTTTGTTTTAAAGGATTGATAAGGCTAAAATTAAATTTTTCTGTCTTAAATAGTCCTTTCATCCTCTTCTCTACTGGCCTCCTAAATAAAATGAATTGGCTGAACGAGTTGGTTCAGTGTTAAAATCTTGTCAGGTAGGCAAGAATTTGAACCCTCAAGATTTCTGGGGAGTGGAGGAATTAATAAGAGATCTCGCGGGAGTAAACTCAACGGTAGTCGGCTATACCGGCGGGAATGTAAAAAACGCAACCTATCGTAATCATGGCACTCACGCAGAAGCAATCGGTCAATTTCGATCCGGAAGAACTCTCTTACCGCGAGTTGTTGGAATTTTTCTTCCAGATTCACGATCCTACTACCAAGAACAGGCAGGGAAATGATGTGGGTACCTCCTACAGGTCCGCTGTTTTTTATCTCAGCGAGCAACAAAAGAAAACGGCAGAGGATCTGATCAGTGATATGAATGCTTCCGGAAAATGGCCCCGAACTATTGTAACCGAAGTGGTTCCTGCGTCTGACTTCTGGGACGCTGAAGAAGAACATCAGGATTATCTGCAAAAGCATCCTTATGGTTACACCTGCCACTATGTAAGAACTGATTGGAAATTACCGGAAACAAGCAAGGCATCGTAAATCCAGTAATTGCAAAAAATGTTTCCGATCCAGGCATTCCTTAAGTACAACATTCAACCGATAGCATTCCGAAGTATTCCAAGCCTACGTGATGGATTGGTTTTTTGCAGAGTTCGCTTGTTACCCCGAAAGCTCACCTACTTCTCTTGCAGACGGCTATTCAACACTTCAACTTTATACCGATCCAGATATTTTAATACACCATTTAATCTAAAATAAATCTTTCCATCTGTTTTAGCATCATTCGGCTCTCGTCGCAGGGGCGACTAATGGCTGAATCCCCAACAGCAAATGCCTGGACGTTGGGCGCCATTTAGGTTAACAGCGCGTAATTTGAAAAAGATAAATTTTACTTCGCTCGTTCGCATCATCCCCTTTACTGATTAAAATCATCTTTTTTATTTGATAAAGTTCTTTGCTTGCAGGGTAGTTCGTGCTAATAAATGAAATAGTAGAATGACGAACTCAAAGAAAATCGCCGGATTGGTTGGCCCGACTAGTATTGCACTCACTATATCCGAAGCGATGAATTTCCATATCTGGGCTGTCAATATCGCTCCTGTTACTTATCTCAATGGAACTTTATTGTTTGTTGCAGGCCTTTCTATCATCTGTGTGCACAACCATTGGCGAGGTTGGCCCGTGTTGGTTACGCTTACTGGCTGGTTTTGTATTCTTGGTGGCCTGTACAGAATGTTTGTCCCGGAGGCACCGCAAGCACCACAAAATACTGCTACTTATATAGGATTAGGGGTTCTTTTTGCCATTGGAATTTTTTTGACATTCAAAGCCTACGGCATAAAAGAAAGTAATACCGGCACTTCAAAAATTAGGTATACTGTTGTCTCTTCCTTATTGTTGCTCTCTGTTTATCAAGTACTGTTATTGACCATTCACTTGCATGTGCCAAGAACAGTACGCTTTGATTCTTCGCTCCCCTCGGTAGAAATTAACGGTTATAAGTACCATATGGAAATCTTTGGTTCTGCAGACTCTACGCCCCTTATTGTGGTACACGGCGGGCCAGGGCTTGATTACGAATATTTGAAACCGTTAAAGGAACTGTCGAATGATTATCGGGTTATTTTTTATGACCAGAGAGGTACCGGCTTATCGCCACGGGTAGATAAAAAATTTCTTACGATAGAACAAAACTTAGATGACCTGCATTCGATAGTGGAGCATTTTTCCAATGGTAAAAAAGTAAAACTCATCGGGCATTCATGGGGAGCTACTTTGGTTGTTGGGTATTTATCAAAGCATCCTGAAATGGTTTCACAGGCAGTGATTGTTGAACCTTTTATTCTTTATCCCGGCGCCCCTGTAAAAGAATGGGTGGAAAAATCTAAAAGCATGATGTCCAATATGGCATCTACCTGGCAAATTGCTAAAAGCATGACTTATTACCCCTTTGTGCTTAAAGAAGATGGACAGGAAGGTTACGAATATATTGGAACAAAATTAGCCGGCAAGAACTTGCCGGGCCCTCCATACAATTGCGAAGGGCAGGACTTACCGACTGGTATATTTAAACGAATGGGTTATGCAGCATATAACACGATTATAAAACCAATAATGGATAATCCCAATGCCTTAAAATATGATTTCACCAATGGAATTGCTGCCTACCATGGTGATTTGTTGTTGATGAGTGGCGAATGCAGCATTCTTGGGCCTGCCTACCAGGAAAAATATACAATTCCAAAATTACCGCCACAAACTATTCACATAAAAGCTGCAAACATGGGGCATCACATGATTACGTTGAATTCAGAGTGGGCTCTTCGAACTATCAGGAAATTTTTAAACCATAATAATGGTGAAGAAACATTAAGGTGACCATTTTTCTCGAATACATTAATACAAACGCACTCTAAAAGGAAAACAATTTGAAAAACATTATCAAACAATACCCGGTTTCGTTTTATTACCTTTTCGTATTTGCGATTTCATGGGGAGGCATACTCGCACTTATTGGCGGACCTGGTCACATACCGGGAACCAAAGAACAGGCTGAGAAGTTATTTGTGCCTGCACTTCTGATTATGTTTGCCGGTCCCTTCATTTCCGGTATCCTTATGAATTTTCTTGTCCGTGGTAAGGAGGGCCTTCGCAGGCTAGTGTCACAGTATTTGCGTTGGCGGACTGGAGGCCGCTGGTACGCAATTGCGGTTTTTACGGGACCAATTCTTGTTACTACAGTTCTCTTCGGGCTTTCACTTTTTAGTCAGGAATTTCTTCCGGGAATAATCACAGTGAAAGACAAAATTGGTTCGGTGATATTCGGTATTGGCTGGGGGTTAATCGGTGGAGGGCTATTTGAAGAAACCGGTTGGACCGGTTTTGCGGTACCTCAGCTACGAAAGCGGTATAGCATTTTATCTACTGGACTCATCGTTGGTGTTCTCTGGGGTATATGGCATTTTATGATAGCTTTTTGGGCAAGCAATTATTTGACCAGCGAGAATTCATGGCCAATGTTTGTCGCGAGTTTCATGGCCTTCTATCTGGTAGCCCTACCAGCATACAGGGTGCTACTGGTATTGGTGTATGACCGAACGGGTAGCCTCCTCGTCGTAATGCTTATGCATGCCTTTCTTTCTGCCAGTACTCTAATATTTCAACCATCATCGTCTGGGGAAATCGCCTTTGTATGGAATTTAATGCTAGGGATAATTTTATGGATCATCATTGCTGCCATTGTCACAACCAACCGTCAACATGTTTCGCAAGAACCGAATAAAAACGCCACATAACAGCGGGTTTTTGCTATGCTGACTGAAGACATATCGTTCATGGATTACATAAATTGAACAAAAGCTGCAACCAACATGAACTGCGTACAAAACCAAATATTCTTTACCAAGAGAATTTTCGTGTTGTTCGAGTCATTAGGGAAAATATATTTTGGCCTCGACTTGAAGTAAAAAAGAATGATAATGAACGATGGACATTCCCTAACATCAACTTGCCACCAGCCTAAACTCTGCTAAGCTCGCCGCATAAAATAAAATATATTTGCAGGGCACTCAAAAAATTCGTTGGCCCTCAGCCAACCCCTGACTTTTTGGATAATTATAGACGAAACGCGAAATGACCTGCAACATAGATATAGTACAAAAATTATTGCACTTCTCAGACAAGGAATTAATTCAAGAGATTGTTGATAAATGCCAATTGAAAACTTTTGCTGAAGATGACATTATTGTAAGGGAAGGACAGTTTGTTAAAAGTATTCCTATTGTCATAAGTGGTTCATTACGCGTTTTCCAAACTAGAGAGGAAAGAGAAATTTTGCTCTATTATGTAGAGATTGGACAAACATGTATGATGTCATTATCTGCCTGTTTTTATAATAATGCAAGTCCATCACAAGCCGTAGCCTCTGAAAAATCAGAATTACTTTTGGTTCCGGCAAATTATGTAACACAATGGCAAAGACAATATGATTCGTGGAATGAATATGTCATTAGAACCTTTAGAAGCAGGTATGATGAACTTTTAGCTGTATTTGAAAGCGTGGCGTTCGACAAAATTGATAGACGAATTTTAAACTACCTAAACCAGAATAAAACGAATGGTGTCATAAAAATTTCTCATCAACGACTTGCGAACGAGCTTGGGACTACGAGAGTTGTGGTTTCGAGAATTTTAAAGCAATTTGAAATAGACAAAAAAGTGAAAATAAACAGAGGAAGTATTACAATTTTGTGATTTTTTGACTTATGTATCATTTGATACAGTTTTAAGGGTTTCATCTGAACTTATTTTGCATTATACAAAAAAAATAATTTCAAAATGAGTTCAAAAAATTTAATTGCAGAATTAGAGTTTGAGTTAATCTCTACTGAAAAACTCCTAAAGCTTGTTCCATCAGATAAGTTACTATGGCAGCCGCATTATAAGGCAAGATCGCTTGGAGAGCTTGCATTACATGTTGCGAGCATTCCTGCCAAATATTTACAATATGCAAAAGATGGCAATACAACGGTTGAAATATTGACGGCTCGACAAGTGAATGCGACCGTTGACGAAATATTGGCGACATTTCAAGCAAGCAAAGAAAAGGCTTTTAATGTGCTGAATGATGACTTCGATAAAATGGCGGAGGCAACATGGAACTTAACAAGGGATTCGAATATCATCTTTAGTCTTCCGGTGCCATTTTTCACGAGATTGCTTGTGCTAAATCATTTGGTGCACCACAGGGGACAGTTAGCGATGTATCTAAGAACGTTAGATGTTCTTATCCCATCGATTTACGGGCCCTCTGCTGACGAAGATCCATTCGCATAAGGCGACTGAAACCCTGGGGGAAATTTGCAATTTGCTTCCCTTTTGATCCGCTTATGGCCGGGGTATTGTCGCTTGTATGACTAAGGACATTTTTTTATTGGTACAATCCTCGCAGCGAAATATCGCTATTCAAAATTGGCTACCAGATCTTATGTATGGGCTATTAAGTTCTGTTGGGACTTACGCTATAAGTTTTTTGATGGCACCGCATGCCGTACATCCGCAGTGAGTATTCCTTATGAAACTAAATTGACAAGTTCTCACAGATGCCACGGATTGCCACAGATTTTTTCTGTGTAGGTCAGTGGCAATCTGTGAGCTCTGTTTTAATCCGACTCTGTGAATTCAATGTTATGTTCGGCAAGAAAAGTTTTGATCTTATCGACATGAACACAAATGCCTACATGTAAAAACGGATAATTTGATACCTTGCTCTTTTTACCATCGTGAATAATTTCTTTGTCTCGTATGTCGAAACCAAGGTGAAGATGGCTGGTGGCAGATTGCATGCCATATATCCTCCCGCCTGGATCAAATAGTGGCCCGCCGCTTTGCCCCCTGAGCCCGGGTGTGCTCATCTCGATACCAACAATATTGGCCGAAGATTGCTCAGCGACAAACCGCGTAACAATTCCATCAATGGGGAATGACGGTGAGTTAGGATTACCCGTGCTCGTCCACTCAATATCATCCGTTTCCGGGTTATGCCTGAAATTATTAAACTCGGGAAACGGATAGCCCATTCTGCACAAATATTTTCCTTGTTTGAGGTTGTTACTATTTTTTATAAATGTCGCATAAGAACTATAGAATATTTTGTTGAATCCTTTGAATTCTAAAATGGCAAGATCCAAATTTGGATGAGCATGACAGTCGACCCGGTCAATTTTATCGAAGCAATTCAGAAAGTTGTTCTTTAGCTGAACCGTAGTCTCTTTATTGTATTTATACTTCAGTTCTAATCCCTGCAGATTTCTTTTGAATTTGTTGTCCTTCGGCAGTTTGTCACGCTCTGTCTTAAATTTTATGAATTCCTGGTTAATGCCATCGGCGGCTATAATTAAATTTAGAACATGCTTGCAGGTGATCGCAACGCCCTTGTCATTCACGAAAAAAAATGTCGAAGTGCCGGGTGAAACGAGTCCTGCATATGTTCGTGAAATAGTATGCAGGGGCCTTGTAAACTTTAAAACATTTTCTATGGCAGATTCAAACATATTTGAAATGCACTTTTAGGAGCATGAAAAAAGCCCTGTACGAGGGCCTTCCTGTAGCGAAGATAGGAGAATTATCTAACCGGTTTTCCGATGATTTTTTTCAATTTGCGAAGCTGTAGTTACTTTGTAGTTATATTGATTAATTCAAATAGTAAAGATGAATAAGCGCCCTCACATTATTTGCCTCATGATGGCATCTGTCGACGGAAAAATCCTTGGAGACAAATGGGGAAATGACCCACGCGTAAATGCTTTAATGGACAGTTTCGAGGAAACTCATGAAGCCATTGGCAATAAGTCCTGGATTGTTGGCAGAACAACAATGGAAAAAGACTTTACTAAATTTGCCAAACCTATTTTCAAAGCAGTAGATTACAAAATTAACCGTGAAGACTTTGTTGCAAAGCATAACGCGGATTCTTTTGCTATTGCCGTTGATGGCAATGGCAAGTTAGGATGGGAAAGCGCTGAAATGTTGGGGCAACATGTTATCACCATATTGACAGAAGCCGTTGAGGATAGTTACCTGGCACACTTGCAGGAAATCGGCGTATCCTACATTTTTGCTGGAGCTAGTATCATTAATCTTCATATTGCATTGGAAAAACTTAAAGATCTTTTTGGGATTGAATTGTTGATGCTTGAGGGTGGTGGGCGCCTAAACGGCAGTTTTCTGAATGAGGGGCTGATTGATGAATATTACCATCTCTTGTTGCCACTCGCTGATGGACGATTGGAAACGTCTACGGTCTTTGAAATTGAAGAAAATGAACGAAAATTTGATGTAACTATATTCAAATTGGAAGACATAAAACGTATTAAAAATGACGTTGTTTGGCTAAAGTATAAGGTTACTGAAAGACTATAGAAAATAAAAAATTGAAACCGCTGCTAGACTGGCTTTCGGTTTATATGTCGCTACTGAACCAAATAACTTACAAAAGCAACCTTCTTACTATCGGGGCTCCATGAAGGAGTATTGATAGTGCCGGCCCCACCAAAAAATACAGGTGTAATATCTTTAATTGTTTTAGTTTTTGTATCTATCAAACGAAGTTTTACATTTTTCCCAAAAGGATGATTTTGTTTTTCATCAGTAGTATATGCGATATAAGCAATCCATTTATTATTTGGAGAAGGGTGTGGAAACCAGTTGGCATTTTCATCAAAAGTCAATTGTTCGGGTTGCGAACCATCGTTATTCATTCTCCAGATTTGCATATGCCCAGTCCGATACGAATGGAATTAGATATACTTACCGTCAGGAGAGTAATCCGGCCCATCGTCTAATCCTTCCGTTTCAGTTAATCGTCTGGGTGTGCCGCCTTCCGCAGGTATTGTGTAAACATCCAGGTTGCTAAAGTTCGCGCCACCGCAATATGCTATTGTTTTACCATCAGGGCTCCATCCGTGCCAGAAAGAAAGCGCTTCAGAACTTATCTTCTTTGGCTCACCACCAGTAGCAGGCACAGTGTAAATATTAAATTTAAATGATTGAAGCGTATGCCCACTCGAGTCGAAATCTGTTATGGCTAAGAATTTGCCATCAGGAGAAATTCCGTGGTCATCCATGAGATGGTTAATCGAGCCGGTATTAATTGTAGTTAACGCTTTAGAAGCCAGATCAAGCTTATACATTTTCCCTCTGAAGTTCATTACAAGATAATTATCAGGATGCCAGTTTGGAGCTTCGAAGTCGCCTTTAGCAACTAACACAGTATCAATTTTTCCTGTAGTGATGTCAACCGTTTGAACATAACTCGTCGTGTCGGGTTTACTTTGTCCAATAGAGGAAACGGAAACGAATAAGCAAATAACGACTTGAACAAACCATCTAAAAAGTAACAAAGCGGGGAATTGAGATGGTTTTTTCATAATCAAAATTAAGCCTTAGAGCTGTGCTACCATCTGTTGTCACTTGTCTAATATTGTTAAATAATCCAGCTCCTGGGCAAGCCGCTTAAAAAGAATTGTTGATTTAATTGTTATACTCCTCATCTGTAATTGGCTCTAACCAAACAGGTGCGCCTTTGTGTGTGTTTGTTATAGCAATTTGGATCAACATATCATCTTTAGTCGCACCGTGCCAATGAGGAACTTTAGCAGGACATTTAACAACATCGCCTTTTTTAATTATTCTTTTCGGGCTCCCTTTTTCCTGATAATAGCCTGTTCCATCGGTAATAAGTAAGATTTGTCCGCCAGGATGTAAGTGCCAATTCGTTCTTGCTCCCGGTTCAAAGGTTACACTTCCGACCTGTATTGGGTTTAAGCTGTCCGGCATGATCATTTGGTAAAGCCACGCATTGCCAATAAAATTGTTATTCGTGATCTTTTCTCCTCTTGGAAATATCATCGCATAGTCAATGGTTCCTTTTTCATCTTCTTTCATTACAGGATCATTAGGCTTCAAAACTCCCTGCAATACCCGACTTGCCGCATTTCCTTCTTTTGCGCCCACTTTTGATTGGATGATGGATAAGAGGTTAGTAAGTTGTGCCGCCGTAATTCCGTTGTACATGCCCACTCGAAAATGTGAACGTAATTGGTTTTCGACACCACCAAGAACAGCAAGGGCAGAAATTGTAGCGAGTTCACGGTTTTTCCAGTCAAGATTATCACGTCCGAAAATGTCTCCAAACAGATGTTCTTTCAGGAATTGGTCAATGGCAGGGGCAAACTCAAATACTTCTCCTTTTACCGGTTGTCCCACTAGCTTCGTTTGCATCTCCGTTCCAAATTGAAGTTTCGTTTTATTGGTTGGCAATGGAGAGGCCTCTTTGCCCGATTCGTCTTTTATTCCATTTTTCTTTCTTTGGTTCAATACATCTGCAAATGTTTGGAGGGCATTAAGACTGCGCGGAAACCCTGTATAAGCATATAACTGTACGAGCACTTCTTTGATTTCATTAACCGTAAGCCCAGCGTCCAGCCCATCGACCAATGCATTTTGTAATTGTAATAAATCTCCCTTTGCTGTGAATGCTGAAATGGTGACGATACTTTGCTGCTTTACATTCAAAGGCGTATTTGTGTTCATTGGTTGTTGTGCATTTAATTCTTTGGTTAAAAAGGAGGCAAAGAAAACCAGCATGAAGAAAATTTGTTTCATACAAATAGTTTTTAAGAAAGATCAATCAAAATCTTTTTCGTCAAAAATTCTGAAACGCGATTTGCAGTTTCCAGGTTATTTAATTCCGCGCGGAAAAGTCAGTACTGTCTTTAATTCCAATAGTCAAACCAGAATAAAGGGTATCCTTCGATTTATTGAACTTCTTTAATGAGTTTATTTTTTTGCAACCATTTCTTAACTTCCTTTTCTGTCTCTTTTGCATTTTCTTTTTTACTAAGCCGAGACTGACCGTCGCTTTCCACTCCGCCTTTGATAGTAAAGCCCTCCACTATTTTGCTGTTAGGGCAGAGTTCCTTTACGGTTTCGAAACAGCTTCCAATTCCATAGCCGTCATTTGTATTGAATGGAATCACGGTTTTACCTGTTAACTCATATTGATGCAAAAAACTTTTCATCGGTGGTGGTAACTTCATGCCCCACGTGGGGAAGCCTACAAACACCACATCGTAGTTTTGAATACTATCAATTTTTGTTTTTAATGGTGGTAGATAGCCGGTTTCATTCTCTCTCACTACTTGTTCTACCGTCGCCCGATAATCCTCGGGATAGGGTTTCTCTAACACAAGTGCGACCAATGTACCACCAACATTCCGGTGAATGATCTCAGCTATTGTCTTCGTGTTATTTGTTCGGGACAAATACACAATCAATATTTTTTTGGGTGATACAGGTTGAGCGCTTGAGCAACCATAGAAAGTGCTCAGGATCATCGTGAAGAATAAGGAGATACTGGTTTTCATTATTTTGATCGATATGAAATGCGATAAATAACTCCGGCTAAATCGTCTGATACCAGCATTGACCCATCTTTAAGAATGAGCACGTCTACTGGCCGTCCCCACGGTACCTGGGTGTTTTCATTCAGCCAGCCGGTTGCGAATGGGTTATATCCTTTTGCTTTGCCGTTTTCAATCTTAACAAGGCTAATCCTGTAACCAATTTTTTTAGTGCGATTCCAAGAGCCGTGCTCGGCAATAAAGATCTGATTTCTATAATTGGCAGGAAACATCTTTCCCGTATAAAACTTGAGACCAAGTGCCGCTACGTGTGGACCAAGGTTTATCGCGGGTACAGTAAATTCTGAAGCCTTATGAGTGCCACCAAACTGTGGATCTTTGATAGTACCGCTGTGGTAATATGGATATCCAAAGTTCATTCCGGCTTTAGGCGCTCTATTCAACTCGTCGAAGGGAGTATCATCTCCTAAATTGTCTCTGCCATTATCAGTGAACCATAACTCATGGGTCATAGGATGCCAGGTGAACCCAACTGTATTGCGTACACCGCTTGCAAATTTTTCAAGACCGGTCCCATCATCGTTCATCCTGAATATGGATGCGTGTCTATCGTCGGGTATGCCAATATTGAATGGCGCACCGACGGGAACATAAAGCTTTCCATCAGGACCGAACGCAATATATTTCCAACCATGTGGCCACTCCGTTGGGAATTTATCGTAGATGACTACACGCTTCGTAGTGTCTGCAAGGTTCTGCTCGATATTTTGGAATTTGATGATCTTACTGATTTCTGCAACATACAACGAACCATTTTTAAAGGCTACACCATTCGGATAGTTTAGCCCGGAAGCAAGAAGCCATTTTTTATCCGCAATTTTATCGCCATCAATGTCTTTCACCGCATACACTTTACCATTTCGCCAGGTTCCGACAAAAAGCGTCCCAGATGGAGACATTACCATTGAACGAACATTTTCAACTTCAGCATACACAGCAATGGTAAACCCGGGAGGTAAAATAATTTTATCCAGAGGGAGCGTAGAGCTTTTATTCGTAATGGCAGCAACAGAGCCGTCGCTAGCCTGCGATTGAGAGAAGGCCGTTTCATTTGCATTGCCAAGCAAAATCATTCCTATTAAAACGATCATAGGTTTAAATTGTAGTTTATCCATTGCGATTAATGTTAAATAGATTTGTAAAACGATTCTTTACCGTTTGAGAGCTTATTTTAGTTTATATGCGATGATGCGATTCGTCGCGAATGAAGGAACGTAAAGGGTTTTTGTTTTGCTGTTGTAACTAATATCGTTGGACATGATTCGATTTGCACGGGTATCCAGCAAAAGCTGTTTTGTTCCATCAGCCTTTACATACCATAAAATCCCCTGGTAGTTACTAATTACAAATTCATTCTCTGAGATCATCACAATACCGTCAAGTCCACTTTCAAAACCGTCCGCAATTTTTGTAATTACTTTGTTGGCATCTACTTTCTGAAAGCTTGTTGAGGTCAACACATACAAGTCTGTATTCACCGTCAATAAACCATTTGCACCTGGCATGTTTTCCAGGTAAACGGTGGGCTTGTCTCCTTCAATTCTATAGACTTTAGCTGCCCTCGTGTCGCTCACATAGAAAACTCCTTTTGAATCCACTGCCATGTCATTCAACATTTGCGCACCTTCAATGGGAATGCGTTTTACAATAGTAGCCTTGTCAACGTCAATCACAGCAACCGATGATGTTTCGGCAGTATAAAGTAATCCGTTAAACAAAGCTGTTCCCTTGTTAGATGTAAGCCCGGTGACCCAATCTTTCTTGATCACCTTTCCATCGATACCCATCCGAACTATAGTGCCCGAACCCATGCTGGACACATAAAGAGAATTTGATTTTGAATCATAGAGCGCCGACTCAGGGTTTCGCAATGTAAATGAATCGGATTCCCACACTTTCTCCAAACTGTGTTGAGCAAATAATGTTGAATACATCAGCATTATAATACCTGGTAATAACATTTTTTTCATGGTAATTAATTTTACTTGCCGGGTTTGAACAAATCTGACCTACACTAATATATATGGCCGATGCTGCGCTGGTTAGTTTTTATTATTGTTCATTTTAACCGGTCGCATTAGATGCGAGAATGTGAGTGAACCCATCCTCCATTTGCCGTTTTCTTTGATATAAACCTCAGTTACCATAAAGGGATTAGTGACTTCGCGTCCGCCAACTTCGGCAACCAGATCAATGTCATTTAAGAGGATAGCGGTGTTTCCAATCATGTTGACTATAACTGCGTAGACCTCGGCCTTTTTATACCAGATACCACCGCTTTTTATGGTAGCTAGCTCCTGGGTTTTACCCCAACTTCCGCCCATGTGAATAAACATGGACTTGTCATCAAAAAGCACATTTAAAGAATCTACATTCTTGTCTGCCATCCAATTCCATTTCTGTTTTGAAAGATTGATGATTTGCTGTTGTTCAGGTGTGTTGTTTGTGGCAGTTTTAATTGATTCTGTTGGCGGCTGCTGTGCGTAGGACAAGTGCACACTCATGATTACTAGAAACAGTCCGATAATTTTTGCTTTCATGTGTTGTTAATTTATATGTTTTAGATTGTGTTGGTGGTTGGACAAATCCTTAACCACGGAATGTTTGCATTCCATTTTGAAGTTATTTTCAAAACTGTCGAAAAAGCTGCAAATGCGACAAATCCCAATATTTCTGCTACATAAACGAGTAATTCTGGCATTATTCCTAATAGTTGAACGGTGTCTGTAATAATGCATTGCTATATTATTTTACGTTTTTGTATTCCTCGTCCGTTACTCTTTTTTAGCCAACTGTGCCTAACGGTCAATCATTTTTTGCGAGCGTTCGGAATACCGCGCACCTTGCACTTCGATTTCAGAAATTGTATCATTGATCTCCTTAAGGTTATCTTCAGTAAGTGTAATTTCCGCTGACGCAATGTTTTCTTCTAACCGGTGCAGTTTGGTTGTGCCAGGAATAGGAACGATCCAGGATTTTTGCGCTAACAACCACGCAAGTGCTATTTGTGCAGATGTTGCTTTCTTTTCTTTAGCAATTTGGGAAAGCACATCAACCAGGGCCTGGTTCCCTTTTCTATTCTCTGCTGAGAAACGAGGAACAGTATTGCGAAAATCTTTTTTGTCGAATGTTGTATTCTCATCGATTTTCCCCGTCAGAAAACCTTTACCAAGTGGGCTAAATGGAACAAAACCGATTCCAAGTTCTTCAAGCGTTGGGATGATCTCTTGTTCGGGCTCTTTCCACCAAAGTGAGTATTCACTTTGCAGTGCAGTTACAGGCTGCACGGCATGTGCTTTGCGAATGGTTTGAACGCCTGCCTCTGAAAGGCCAAAGTGCTTCACTTTTCCTTGCTGTATCATTTCTTTTATTGTCCACGCAACATCTTCAATGGGTGTACCAGGGTCAACGCGATGCTGGTAAAGCAAATCAATCACATCTGTCTTCAAGCGTTTCAATGCTGCTTCCACATACACTTTGATGTGTTCGGGTTTACTATTCAGTCCTGACTGCTCTCGATTGGGGCCAAATTTGAAACCGAACTTGGTAGCGATAATAACTTTATTGCGAAAGGGTGCAAGTGCCTCCCCTAGCAATTCTTCGTTTGTGAATGGACCATACGCCTCTGCAGTGTCAAAAAATGTAATTCCTTTATCATAAGCGGCGCGTATAAGTTTAATAGCATCTTGTTTGTCGGCTGCAGGTCCATAACCAAAGCTTAATCCCATACAACCGAGGCCAAGGGCTGACACTTCCAAACCAGTTTTGCCTAATATTCGTTTTTGCATAGTTGTTATTTTTTTATTAAGTCAAACATCCAGTTTTCTTTCTCCAAGCCACTTTACCATGGCCGGATCACGGTGGTCAAAAAAGAGACTCTCCTTTGTATCTAATGTTTTAATAGTTTCCATATCGTTAGCACTAAGTTCAAAATCAAACACGTTGAAATTTTCTTCTATTCTTTCCTTGCGGACTGATTTTGGAATGGCAATAACACCTCGTTGTGTAAGCCAGCGAATGACAACTTGTGCTATTGATTTATTATATTTCTTTCCGATTGAAAGCAGCAATTCGTTATGAAAGATGTTATTCTTGCCTTCCGCAAATGGTCCCCACGATTCTATCTGCACATTATTTTCCTGTAAGAACTTTTGCGTTTCGATTTGCTGATGGAATGGATGTGTTTCCACCTGGTTGACTGCCGGAAGAATTTCGTTATGCATAATTAAGTCAATAAGCCTGTCGGGTTGAAAATTGCTTACGCCGATGGCTCTCACTCTTCCTTCTTTGTATATTTCCTGCATAGCTCTCCACTCACCATACACGTCTCCGAGCGGTTGATGCATTAGATACAAGTCTACATACTCTAACTGCAATCGCTTTAATGAATTTTGAAATGCTTTCTTTGTTCCGCCATAACCATCGGACTGGATCCAAAGTTTCGTTGTGATGAATAGATCTTCCCGCGGCACACCACCTCTTTTAATAGCTTTTCCAACTGCTTCTTCATTTCCATATGAAGCGGCGGTATCGATCAAGCGATAACCTGTTGCGATCGCATCAACAACGCTTCTCTCGCATTCCTCCAAATCTCTTACCTGGAAAACGCCAAAGCCAAGAATGGGCATTTCAACACCGTTATTCAATCTAACACTTTGCATAGTGCAAAGGTTTTTACAATTCACAGGTTGAATGGTATATAGATTACGGACTTATCTACCAATATTGCTGATTTCGAGAGCAGGGATATGCAGTCTTTTTTTATGCCGCAGGAGGATAAACAAAAGAGAAAAGCAGTTCTTACGATTATGCTTTTGATATTATTAGTCAGGAAGAAGTATGCGGGTTTCCTGAACGCACGTTAAAAACATGAAGTATCTGGGGAAACAAAGCGTCCATCGTTTCATTGACGGCCCTGGCAGAACCCGGTAAAGTGATGATCAAAGAATCATTAATGAAACCGGCCACTCCTCGTGATAGCATCGCATAGGGAGTTCTTTCCTGCCCGTAGCGCCGCGCCGCCTCCATAATGCCTGGAATTTCCTTCTCAAGCAAAGGAGCAATCGCGTCCGGCGTAACATCTGTTACAGACAGGCCCGTGCCACCCGTGAAAAGAACAATATCGTATCCTTCTCCACTTAATTGTTTTGCTTTTTTCTGGATCAGATCAAAATCATCCGGAATAATTTCGTGATGATCCACACTTAAATTCATTTGCTTGAGTTTCTCGACAATTGTTTTGCCACTCGTATCTTCCCGAATGCCAGCCGAAACACCATCTGAACAAACAACAACTGCGCAGCGATGATTGTTTGACTGGTCCTTGAAATCTGATTTACCACCCTTTTTTTCATCCAGGCGGATATTTGATATTGATACTCCTATGTCAATCGGCTTTAGCATATCATAAATGGTAAGCGCAGTAATGGCAGCTCCATGCATGGCTTCTACTTCCACACCGGTTTTGTAAATAGTATGTACCTCAACCGTAATAATAATATTCAAACCATCGACTTCATGTTTGATGGCTGCGTACTCTACAGGCAAGGGATGGCAGTCCGGAATGACATCACTGGTTTTTTTGATGGCCAGCAATCCTGCTGCCCGTGAAAATTCAAATACATCGCCCTTGGGTACCGTTTTGTTCTTAACCGCCTCTACAGTTTCCCCTTTAGAGACTTTTACAATTGCAGTCGCGATAGCTTTTCGCAAACTGGTTTGTTTATGCGTTATATTAACCATTCAGATTTTGTTTCCAGGTGTAAGTTTCATCCTTAAAGATTTCTTTCCCCCACACCGGCAATTCAGCCTTGATCCGTTCCACCGTTTCTTCACAAGCATCAATAGCTGCTTTTCTGTGAGCCGATGATGTAAATACAAATAAACTGATTTCACCCGTGGCAACTTTGCCCAGACTATGATACACATGCATGCACGTTAGATCGTACTTGTCAAAAATATTCTCACGTATTGCATGCATTTTTTCCAAGGCCATTTCTTCATAGGTGGTGTATTCAATGCATGAAACCTCTTTTCCTTCGATTTTATCAGCTCTCACCTGGCCTAAAAAAATACTGTGCCCTCCAATATTGGTCTTGCTTTTATGCTTTTCGATACTGTCAGCAATAAAAGATGCCGCAATCGGCCCCTGTACAAAAATATTCTTTGGCGTTCTTTCGCTCATATTGTTTGTTTCAGTTTCTTCCATTCCACAATTCCTCCCCGTAAACTATAAATTTTCTTATCCTCTCCAAAAATGGAAGATAAAATTTTTACGGCTTGTAGGCTCCTTTGACCAGATTGACAAAAGGCAACGATTGTTTCAGATTTTATCAATGAAGTATTCTCTGATAATTTAGTCAAAGGAATTTTAAAATTGGAAAAATCATCTACTGCCGGCATCTCACCTGGCTCTCTTACATCAATTACGTCCACGTTTCCTTTTGCAATTAAACCAGTGAATACGTCAGGGTCAATCTCTGACTCTTTTCGTTCCGAAGAACAAAGCCATTCATAATCCGTTTGTAAAAATGCAACTTCATTTTCGGGTATTAGTGAACTTGTCTCTTTTCTTGCTGATAAAGCGAATTGATAAAACTGGTTTTTCAACGAATTATAAGTCAGGAGTTGATTGGACAATGGTTCACCAATACCTGTGATGAGTTTAATAGTTTCATTCGCCATCATAGCGCCAATGATCCCCGCCAATGGCCCCAGCACACCAGCTTCTTCGCAATTCAACACTTCATCTTCCTTTGGCGGATTGGGAAACAGATCACGGTAGTTAACAGCCTCGTCATTTTCATTTCGCTTGAAATTAAATACGGACACCTGTCCTTCAAATCGGGAAATAGCGCCATACACTAATGGCTTATTCATTAACACACAGGCATCGTTGATCATATAACGTGTAGAAAAATTATCGGTACCATCGATGATTATATCAAACTCCTCAAAAAGGATCAATGCATTTTGTACAGTTAATCGTTCGCTATAAGGAATAATTTGTATACCCGGATTTAGTTGACCTAAGATCTGAGCAGCCCTTTCTGATTTTGATAAACCAATATCGTTTACTGAGTAAAGTACCTGGCGGTGAAGATTATTTAACGCCACTTCGTCATCGTCTACAATACCAATCGTTCCTATACCTGCAGCGGCTAAATATTGCAAAACAGGACAACCTAATCCACCGGCGCCTATAACCAATACTTTTGCCTGCAGCAACTTTTGCTGACCTTCTTCGCCAAACTCAGGTAAGATGATCTGGCGTTGGTAACGTTCATATAACTTCTTTTTGTCCATGATTTAACCGCCTGAGAACGGCGGCAATAAAGCTACTATGCTGTTTTCGGTCAATGTTGTGTTTTCATTCGCCACCTTTTTATCTACGGCTATTACATATTTTGCATCAGCCAAAGCAGGGTAAAGAATATGCAGTTCTTTAACAAGGCTATTTGTATCTGCAATATTTTCTAAGGCCAGCGAGTTTCCTGCAATATCTGTAAGTCGTCCGAATATGATAATATTTACGGTCATTACTTTACAAATGGGATATCAAATTTACTTAACCCTGCTTTATGCCCGAGTAAATAATAATTTATATGCCGCCACGCTAAGAACCACTGCCAACAGGTATTTTAAAATATTCGACTTGAATTTCAGTGAACCGAAATATGCACCGCAAATTCCACCGGCAAAAGCGACTGCCACATAGCTATACATATCCGGGCTGAAATTTATGCCCTTGGTCAATTGACCGGCCAGGCCTGACAATGAATTGACAAAAATGAACAAAGCACTGATGGCAGCGGTTTGTTTCATATCTGCCCATTTCAATAATAAGAGAACAGGAGATAGAATAATACCGCCACCAATACCAATGAGTCCAGAAAGAAATCCGATGGCTGCACCGATCAGTAGTGACAAGAATATATTTGACTTTTTTAATTCCTCAACCTTAATGTTCGCAAAAAATAAAAAGCGGATGATGGGTATTATTAATAATATGCCAAGTATTTTTTTATAAATGTTATCATCTACAGTTATTAAGCCCCCGACATAAGCCATCGGAACAGATGCTATGGCGAATGGCAAAAATAGCTTCCACTTAAAATGTTTCCCGCGGTAGAACTGGACGAAGGAAGTAAGAGACACAAAAAGATTCAGCAATAAAGCCGTGGGTTTCATTACATCAGGTGAAATGCTGAATAATGCCATCAACGCCAGGTAACCACTCGCCCCTCCATGGCCCACTGAAGAATATAAAAAAGCAACAAGAAATAGTAATATGTAGAAAAGAATGATGTTGTCCATCTGAAGATCAAAACGGTAATAAATGTATTTCAACTAACTCACCCTTCTCACACAGGGTTACTTCTTCATCTATCTTTATCAGACAATTCGCTTGTGCAAAAGAACTGAGTCGGTATGATTCCTGCGCATCCAAGGCCGTTACTGTTTTACCATCATAGGACCCCTTAAGGAAATGAGTGAGGCCAGCCAGTTTTTTAAATGATTTTATAAGCGGAACCTTCAGCTTCTGCAAACTGAATGTTTTGTTGCTCATCCGTGCAAGTGCAGGAGCGACATACTCAAAGAAACAAGTGATCACAGAAGCCGGATTGCCGGGTAAACCAAACACTAACTTGTTTTCTCTTTTACCAAAGAATAAAGGTTTACCAGGTCGTTGTTTTATTTTATGAAAAATTGCTTCCACCCCGCACGAGGCAGCGGCTTGCAATACAAAATCATAATCACCTACGCTGGCCCCACCGGTCACCAGCACTGTATCGCTTTGCTCCAAAGAGCTGGTCAATTTTTCGCTCAATATCTCCAATGTATCATCAGCCCGGAGGATATATATATTATGAATTCCCAATTGCCGTAAGGCTGCTTTCAATGCAAAGGAATTAGACTCATATACCTGGCCGTATCCTAAAGGGTTACCCGGTTCCTGGAGTTCATTTCCAGTAATAATAATGCTGATGCGTGGGGTTGGGTATACATACACTTCAGCATTGCCGATGCTGGCAAGAAAACCAATTGCTGCAGGAGTCAACATACTATTTTTGGATAGTGCCAGTTCCCCGGCTTTTATTTCAGAACCTTTCGGTCGTACATTCAAACCCGTTTCCAGGGTTTTGTCCTCAATGATCAATAAACCATTTTCTGTTTTCGTTTTTTCCTGCATCACTACAGTGTCTGCACCGATGGGAATCGGGGCTCCGGTAAAGATCCGGACTGCTTTTTCCGGAACCAAAAAAATTGATTCACTGGTTCCTGCAGCCGATTCACCTTCAATCGTGAGTATTTTATTTTTTTGCCATCCTGCATAGGAAATTGCATATCCGTCCATGGATGATTGGGGAAAGGATGGGATGTCAACGGTAGCAAAAATATCTGTCGCTGATATAAGTCCCGCCGCTTTTTGCAACGGAAGCCATGCAGGCGAAAGTGTTTTTGTATGTTCCCGGATTAATTTCTCTGCTTCCGCCACCGGTATCAGGTTTACGCCCATGATCGTATTGTTTGTTTTATACAAATTAACACTATCCTTTTATTAGTTGATTATTTCAGGCCATAAGTAAGTGTAACATAATAACTGCCACCGATGTGCGGGCCACCTGCAATAGAATAGTAGTAGTGATTAAATATATTACTGGCACCGGTCTCCAGAATCAAGCGACCCTATGATCTCCCACGCCTTCTTATAAGACATCTGCATTTGCCTGGCAGCCTGGCTGATGGAGCCGGTGTCCTCTATGAGTTCCAATAACTCCACAGGTCCCGGGCCAAAAAAACGTTCCCCATCGCATGCAATCCACATGCTTCCATTTACCGTAAACTTCTTATTTCTTTTTAGTGCGGCCCGAATGGACTTTGACATAAAAAAAGACTATGATTTTCTTTTAACAGCATTTAGCAGGAAAGATAGCTGTCATGAGGATCGTCCCATCGCCCCAAATGATGATCGGTTTTCACCCGCCAATCGTTATCATACTTCTATTATGTATTTCCTCCGGATGCAGGTGTTCGAAATCCGGTGTAAATTGTCCCCCCAGTTCTTTCGCCTTGCTTCGAATATTCTGATGAATTAACGGAACCACGTCTTCGCCTTTCCGCAATGCAGATAAGAGATCTGTTTCCTTTTCAGCAAACAAACAGTTCTTCATCTTCCCATCTGCAGTCAGTCTTAATCGATTGCAATCACCACAAAAATTTGCACTCATTGTACTGATCACGGCAAACGTTCCCTGATGGCCGGGCACCATATAGCCTTTGGCCGTATCATGCTTTTCGTCCTGCAATCTCATCACTTCGTACTTTTCCTCAATTACCTGCAGCATCTGTTGCATCGTAAATACTTTGTTACTTGTCCAATGGTTACCGGTGAAAGGCATGAACTCTATGAAGCGGACATGAACAGGTTCATCTTTTGTCCATTCGATAAAATCATTGATCTCGCCATCGTTCAATCCTTTCATCACTACCATGTTCACTTTTACATGAAAATTATTTTTCAGCATCAACTGAATGTTTTCATATACCTGTTTAAATTGTTTGCGGCGGGTAATGAGGGTGAACTTATCCGATTGCAGTGTATCAAGACTAATATTTAAAGAATGAACATTCGCCTGTTTCAGCACATCCACAAATTCATGAAGTCTTGTCGCATTGGTAGTAAGTGTGAGGTTGATTTTTAGTTTTGACAAACGTAAGATAATATCAGCGGCATCCTTACGAACCAACGGTTCTCCTCCTGTGAGCCTTATTTTATTTACTCCCATGCATACAAATATCCTGGCAAGAGCTTCTATTTCTTCAGCCTGCATCAGTTGTGAAGCGGGAGTAAATACATAATCTTCTTCCGGCATACAATAAAAGCAACGAAGGTTGCAATTATCTGTCAGTGAAACACGCAGATAAGTGTGAACGCGGTTATAGTTATCAATGATCATTTGTTATTTTAAGTTGCTTTTTGTCATATATTTTTCCGGTTCTGTTTCAAATTTTTCTTTGCAACCATCGCAACAGAAATATACTTTCTCGCCTTTGTACTCAATGATATGCCTGGGGCTGTTTTTGTCAACAGGCATATTGCAAACAGGATTCATGTAATAGGATAGTTTAATAGCTTCTATTTCTGAATCGCTCGAGGGTTGATTAAGACTATACGTCACCGGCCTGTTGTTCTGTACTTGTATTATCTCTGCCAGGATGCTAATGGCAACTTCTTCTGGTTTCTTTGCATTGATGTCAATTCCGGCTGGTGATTTAACGGCATCTAATTTTTTTTGATCAATTCCGTTTTGAAGCAAATATCCGAAAACACCTGCCTTCTTTTTCCGGCTTGCAACAAAACCAATATAGGCACAGTTTTGCTTCAATGCCTGTTCCAAAGCTTCTTCATCCTGTTCTCCCTGTGTACAAACAACTAAAGATGATGATGGTGAAATTTGGACCTGCTGCAGGTTCATCTGCGTGATCAGTTGGTCCACTTTATCAAACGTCGTTGGCGTTACCTCTTCTGCCACAGCTGTTATCCTGTACCCAGCCGTCTTTCCAATCTTAACGAGCGCCTTTGCAATAGGTGTTTTGCCCATCACAACTATGTGTGGGGCCGGCAATACGGGTTCAATAAATGCTTCGATGGTTCCTTCACTCATACAAGTCATTTTATAATTTACAACCCCCTCTTGTTTTTCTGAAGATAAAGACTGGCCGACCTTTACTAATCTTGACTGGCTACTTTTAACAGCATCATCCGCTTCTTTTAAAATGATGCCTGTTACACAGCCGCCCCCGATCCAACCCGTAATTCTTCCATATTTATCAATAATAGCTTTATCCCCGATTTTGCCGGAACTGGGTGCTTCCCTGCGGACCACCGTCACGATTACAAATGGTTCATTTCGCTTTCTCAATTCCGCAAGCTTATCAAAAAAATCTTCATGCATCGTTTAAAACATTTTCCAGTGTGAGCAAACTTTCCAGGTTATGAGCTGTGCGAAAATCATCTACAAACGGCAATGCTTCTTTTATGCCACGGGCCACGGCCTCATAGCCATTCATACCTTTCAATGGATTGAGCCAGATCGTTTTTTTAGACCTGCGTTTTATTTTTTGTAATTCACGGCCCAGTATTTCTGGCCCCCCGGTATCCAAACCATCACTCAATATGACCACAAACGGAAGGCCATTCAGCATTCTTTTGCCATACTGATCATTGAACTGTCTTAAACATTCTCCGATTTTCGTTCCACCCGACCAGTTGTCGGCTTTCTGAGAAATGGCAGATAACACCGCTTCAAGATAGTTATGCTGCAATGCTTTTGATATCCTTATCAATGACGTACTGAATACGAAAGCCTCCGCCTGCCTGAAATTTTCACGCAGTGCACAAACAAACCTCAACAGGTAGAAGCTGTATTTATCCATTGATCCGCTCACATCCAGCAAAACGATCAAACGGTGCTTTTTTGGTTTTTGTGACCGGCGATACAACTCAACGGGCTCGCCGCCTGATCCTATACTTCTTCTGATCGTTCTTCTTAGATTGATTTGCCCTTCTTGTCGGCTTTCCTTCATTCTTCTTCGCAATCGTATCGCCATTTCTTTAAACAACTTTACCGCGATCTCTTCTAATAGCCTGGCATCAATTTCATGTATTTTAGAAAAATCCGTTTTTTGCAAACGCTCAGCTTCATTTGCTCCAGATACGTTTTTGGCCTCTGCTATCTCTTCATCCGTTTTTCCGCGACCCAGCATTACCAGAGAGCTGTTTGTCTTCTTTTCAATAACACCCTGAACCGTGGTTTTGTTTTTTATTTCCTTCAGATCTATTGGGTTGGTGTCCCAATACAGGCTGAATAACTTTTCATACACTTGTCTCTCCTCAGGTGAAGTGCAAAAGATAATCTTTAATGCGTTCTTAAAATTTCTCCTATCATGTAATAACTGCTTCTCAGCAGCCATTAGTGCAGCCTCCGTCTCTTCAATGCCGATATTCAATCCGTGAGTTCTTACAAATTGAGCAAAGGCAACGACAGACTCTGTAATAGTTGAAGATTGATAGGCCTGTATTTTCATTGCGATTCAGATTATCAGTTGTCGGTGGCACATGGTCCGTGCTGAATGGTCCACGATAAGACGCTCGTCCATTCACACTCACCATTCACAACTAGCCTTTCATATAAAAGCTTCCATTCCGTCCTGCTTAACCTGCTGTATATCCTCTGATGATTTTAATACAGCGCCTAATGTCTTTTCAAATGCAGGGGTATCCATGTGCCTATAACCAAGTGCCATTAGTGATTCAGCCCAATCCATCGTTTCAGAAACACCCGGTATTTTACTTAATTTTCTTTTCCTGAATTCCTGCACAAATTTTACTACCTGCGTTAATAAACTTTGCTCTATGCCCGGTAATCTTTTTTTTACAATAGCCATTTCTTTATCCAGATCAGGATAATCAATCCAGTAATAGAGGCAACGCCTTTTTAATGCATCGCTTAATTCCCTTGTACGGTTGGATGTAAGGATTACATAGGGTTTATGTTTTGCTTTCATCGTACCGATCTCCGGTATGCTTATTTGAAAGGCAGATAACAACTCCAGTAAGAACGCTTCAAATTCTTCATCCGAACGATCCAGTTCATCAATTAATAATACGGGAGATTTATCTTCGGATGATATCGACTGCAGCAATGGGCGTTGCAATAAATAATCCGTTCCGAAAATATGCTTTTCCTTTTCGGCCATACTTAAGTCGCTTCCTTCGTGTAGTTTAATCCCTAATAATTGTTTTTGATAATTCCATTCATACACCGATGAATTTATATCCAACCCTTCGTAGCATTGCAGCCGAATGAGTTTTGTTTCCAGTAGTTGAGCTAATACAATTCCAATTTCTGTTTTACCAACCCCGGGAGGTCCTTCCAGCAATAAAGGTTTCTGCAGTTTTGTCAATAGAAAAAGAGCTGTCGCAAATTCTTCATCCGCCACATAATTGTATTTGTCTAAAGACTGGACGATCTCCGAAGGATCTTTTATTGACTGTAACTCCATTTATTTTTTTCCAAAAACTCCTTTTATCACACCGCCTACCAGCGAACCTGCACTCAATGTATTGTTTACTTCACCACCGGATAACTGGGATTTAAAGTTATTTACAAACTGATCAAAGACCTGGTTAGATACATCATTGATCAATCTTGAGCCAAATTGTGCCAGCATACCTGAAATATTAATTTCCATAGAAACATTTACATCTGTGCCACCGTCTTTCCCGGTGAGCTGCCCGTTCATTGTCATCTCAGCATTGCCTTTTCCTTTACTATCAATGCCTTTTCCCTTTAAAGACATTTTTTTTGCCGTGGCATCTCTTTCCATGAAAGTGATCATCCCATCATACTTTGCTTTTACCGGACCAAATTTCAATTCCACACCACCTTTATAATTATCATTATCCACCTGTTCAGCAAGGTGGGCTCCGGGGACGCAAACCACGATCTTACCTGGATCGGTTAGGTTTTTCCATACTTCATCAATAGGGTGATCCACATGGAATGTTTTATTGATTGTTGTTGTCATTGCAATCGGTTTTATAAACAAAACAATAAGGGAATATTGAAAGTTCGAAAAGGCTATCTTTTACAGTCAATATTCCCAACAGATACATCTTCTATATGGCACCTTTCTCTTTCAATGCGTTCCACACTTTAAACGGTGTGATCGGTATGTCAAGGTGTGTTATACCATAAGGTGATAACGCATCTATGATCGCATTAGCAATAGCCGGTGGCGCACCTACTGTTGGTGATTCACCAACTCCTTTTGCACCTACAGGGTGATGGGGAGAAGGTGTAACCGTATGACCGGTTTCCCATTTTGGCGATTCAACAGCAGTGGGAACCAAATAATCCATTAGTGTGCCATTCAGCATATTTCCATCATCGTCATAAATCAGTTCTTCATACATAGCGGGCGCGATACCCTGTGTCAGTCCGCCATGTACCTGGCCCTGTACAATCATGGGATTGATAATATTACCACAATCATCAATGGCTACAAAGCGGCGGACGTGAATTCCACCTGTTTCTTTATCAATATCCACTACGCAGATGTAGGCACCTGACGGGAATGTAAGATTCGGCGGATCATAATAGTGAGTAGCTTCAAAACCTGCTTCCATTCCCTGCGGATGATTGGTATAAGCAGCAAATACAATTTCCTGGATGGTCTTTGATTTTTCAGGAGCTCCTTTTACAGAAAATTTTCCGGGTTCCCAATCCAGATCGTCCTCACTTACTTCCAACAGGTAGGCTGCAATCTTGCGGGCTTTATCCACTAGTTTCTTTGCTGCAACTGCGGCGGCAGCACCTGCGGTTGGAGTACTGCGGCTGGCATATGTTCCCAAACCATAGGGTGCTGTGTCGGTGTCGCCTTCTTCTACCTGTATATTTTCTGCAGGAATTCCGAGCACTTCAGCGATGATCTGTGCATAGGTTGTTTCATGCCCCTGGCCTTGAGATTTTGTTCCAAACCTGGCTATAGCTTTACCAGTGGGATGAACTCTTATCTCTGCACTGTCAAACATTTTTATGCCGAGAATATCGAAATCTTTTGACGGGCCTGCACCCACTACTTCTGTAAATGTAGAAATGCCAATACCCATCAATTCTCCTTTCTTTCTTTTTTCAATCTGTTCTTTACGAAGACCGGCATAGTCTATGGCTTCCATAGCTTTTTTAAGCCCTGCATGGTAATTGCCGCTGTCATAAATCCAGCCGGTAGGTGACTTCCAGGGAAAATCTTCCTTCTTAATAAAATTCTGCATTCTTACTTCTGCAGGATCCTTTCCGATCTCAAATGCAAACCTGTCCGTAATTCGCTCGATAGCATGTACCGCTTCCGTTACCCGGAAAGAGCAACGGTAAGCAACACCCCCGGGAGGCTTGTTGGTATACACTGCATCTGCTTCCATATAGGAGGTATCATAATCGTAAGAACCGGTAGCTATGGAAAACATTCCTGTAGGAAATTTCGATGGATTGGCCGCGGCATCAGTATAACCATGGTCGCAGAGCACTTTGAAACGGGTGGCTAATATCTTTCCTGATTTCGTACCCGCCATTTCCGCTGTAATGTGATAGTCACGGGCAAATGAATCAGCCTGGAGGTTTTCACTTCTGTCTTCGATCCATTTTACCGGAGCGCCTGTAAGAAATGAAACAGCTATTGCAATTACATAACCTGGATATACAGGTACCTTTCCACCAAAACCTCCGCCAATATCGGGTGATATCACACGGATCTTTTCTTCAGTTAATCCAACATGTCCTGCAACCAATGCGATCACAGTTCTGATAGCATGAGGTGCCTGTGTGGTCATATACATCGTTAAGTGATTATTAACTTTATGATAATCAGCCACGCAACCACAAGTTTCTATTGATGCTACATGAATCCGTGGTAAATACATGTCTTGTTTTACCACTACCTCCGCTGATGCAAAAACCTTATCTGTTTTTTCCTTATCCCCCACCTTCCAGTGCCAGATGTGATTATCTTTTTTACCGGGTTTATCCGTGCGTAATACGGGTGCATCCGCATCCATCGCTTTGAAAGGATTCATCAGGGGTTTCATTGGTTCATATTCCACTTTTACAGCTTCCCTTCCGTCTCTTGCCGCATAACGGCTGGTAGCAATAACGGCTGCAACCTCCTGCGATTGATACATTACTGTGTCGGTTGGTAACACCATTTGTGTGTCTGACATTAGCGTAGGCATCCAGTGAAGACCGTATTTTTCAAGATCTTTTCCAGTCACTACAGCCGCTACTCCGGGAACTTTCATCGCCTCTTCAATATTTATACTTTTGATTTTTGCATAAGCATATGGACTTCTGACTATGTCCATGTATAACATGCCGGGTAATTTAATGTCATCGATATAATTTCCTTTGCCCTGTATAAAGCGGCCATCTTCTTTACGCTTCATGGAATGACCCATACCGCTGATCTCTTTTGAAGTTTTACACTGAATCATATTATTAGTTTGAGAAGTTTAAGAATAAAAAATTCGTTCTGTGAGTCGCCGGTAGTGAGTTGTGACTGGATACTGAACTTTGAGGTTATCTACTCACTATTCGCCACTCACCATTCACTTTATCACACAAATTCCGGTTCGGTAGACGGGACGGGTTCGCCTCTCATTTTTGCCGCAGCATACAGGATAGCTTTTACTATGTTATTATACCCCGTACAGCGGCATAAGTTACCTGATATACCCCAGCGGATTTCTTCTTCGGTGGGATTAGGGTTATCAGCTAACAATTCTACTGACCGCATCAGCATACCGGGTGTACAAAAGCCACAGTGCAAACCGTGATTTTCCTTAAAGCCTTCCTGTAGTGGATGTAGTTGCCCGTCGGCTGACAATAATCCTTCTACAGTTGATATTGACCTTCCATTTGCCTGCACGGCAAGAATAGTACATGATTTCACGGATTTACCATCTAGTAGTACAGTGCAGGCGCCGCAGGTTGTCGTATCGCAACCAATATGTGTTCCTGTCAGGTTTAACGTTTCCCGGATCAGGTGCACAAGCAATGTTCTGGGTTCGACCTCCACTGTATGCTGTGCGCCGTTTACCGTTACTGTTATTTGTTTATTCATTTTGAAAAAGTTTATAGACAACGTATGGATGAGTTCCTGATTATTTTGTTCTTTCAATTGCTTTTCTGATCATTCGTTTCACCAGCACAGCTACCATGGCGCGCTTGTATTCTTCACTTCCGCGAAGATCCGCCGATGGGTTACAATCTTCCGATGCTAATTGTGCAGCAGCAGCAATGTTATCATCCGTCAATGATTTATTCAATAGAAATTGTTCAGACCTTCCTGCCCGGAGCGGTGTAGCGTTTACATTGGTAAGGCCGATGCCAATAGCAGTGCAGATACCTTTATCATTAATGGTTAATTGAACAGCCGCACCTGCTGTAGCATAATCGCCAACCTTTCTTTCAAACTTATGATAAGCGCTGCCGGTTCCTTTGGGTGGAATGGGTATCTGAATTTCGGTAAGAACCTCTGAGTGCTGCAGTGCGGTCTGGTAGAACCCAAAAAAGAATTCATCAATCGGTATTGAACGTTTTCCTTCTGGGCCGGTAGCAATCACCGTGGCGCGAAGCGCCAGCATAGCAGCTGGATGATCATTGGCGGCATCACCATGTGCAAGGTTTCCACCTATTGTTCCCCTGTTACGTACCTGCGGATCAGCAATGAGTTTTGTGACGTCCCCAAAAATGGGGAATTTCTTTTTCAGCAGATCAGAATGTTCAATTTCTGCTTCCCTTGTAAGAGCTCCGATCTTTAGAACTCCTTTTTCTTCTTTGATATAAGATAGTCCCGGGACTCCATTAATATCTATTACTCTCTGCGGCGACGCAAACCGGAGTTTCATCATTGGTATCAGGCTATGACCACCCGAAAGTATTTTGGCATCCTCCCCATACTGCTGAAGAAGGCCGATGGCCTCTTCCAGGGTGGAAGGCGCATCGTATTCAAAGCTGGCTGCAATCATCAGATTTGTTTTTTGAGTTATTGAATATTGTACCTGTCGTTTATTAATAATGATCCTGGGTACTAAATAATTTTGCGCTTTCCCGCTATTTTGCTGATAACATAAAGAAGGCTTCCGTTCAGCCATACGGCAATAAAAACTAGAAATACTCCGAAATAATATAGCGACAAGCCGCCGCCGATGCAAACACTATAAATGATAAAAAAACATCCGGCAGCAGCCAGCATCAATGCATATTTCGTTCTCGCATCCCTGTAATTAAGTATGACGCTCAACAGTACGGCAAAACAAAAAAAGGATATAATAAAAACTGTATTGTAAGAAACATGCATCGTTTCAGCAGACACACTTCCGCCTTTTCCGCAAAGAATAAATGTGCTGGAATAAGCCATCAGGCAAAAGGGACATTTGGGCAGCAATACCAATAAAATGGTGGCCAACAGTCCAACCGGTTTCTTTTCTTGAAAAACCAGTTTTCTCTTTTTACATGACCTGCACTCATGTTCTATTTTCGAAGCGGTCAACATAATGAACCACTTTAAAACTTGAGACTAACAACATACAATACAAACAACGGGATTTTGCGAATCCTAATTTAGGATTTTCGTTTTAGTATTTACCCGCAATTGCCAGATTTTTTCAAACCTAATTAATGTTGTCAATCAGCCTGCCTCAATCTTTTCATAATTTTCTATCGTATCAACATCAAATGCACCCATCGGAAAGGAGATAGTCGCAACCTTATCAGCTTGTTGCTGCAAAATCTTCCCCGCACCTTTGTCTCCTTTTAAAGATAACAACGCCTGGAAAAATTTTTTATGAAAAAGCGCCGGGGTTCCAGCAATACTACTGTAGTACGCGGCCACAATGGGTCTCCCGGTTTTTCCTTGCACGCCAACCAGGTCACTTAATAAGGCAGTGGTAATATAAGGTTGATCGCAGACCATTAAGATTACGCCATCGCAAATCGGATTTATTTTTTCCAGCGCCTGGATACCGCATCGAATGGAGGAAGCAATACCTTCTTCCCAGAGCTGGTTAAATACGATGTGCACATTATTTCCCCCAATTTCATCCCTTAGCGAATCGGCATGCGCACCGAGTACAACTATGATCGGGCTTAGGTTTGTGCCAGTGGCGGCGGATACCATATTCTGCAAAAAGCTTTTGCCTTTATAGCGGAGTAATTGTTTGGGACTGCCTAGCCGAGAAGAAGAGCCTGCTGCCAGCAATACCACACCACAATTATTTATTTCATAAGTATTATCCAAAGTGACCTATAATATTTGTTACTTCCTATGGATTTCAACCCGCTCGATCTGCAAATCTGAACGAGAGTGTATCACGTCAGGGTTTGTTCGCAACGACTGACCTGTTGCTGCAGAAAAAACTGCTTTTATCTCTGCCAAAATAGACAAGGCTATTTCCTCAGATGTTTCGGCTCCGATATCAAGACCTACAGGTCCGTAAAGTGTGGAAAGTTGCTCATCAGTTATTGAAATACCTTCATCTCTTAATTCTTCTATCATCCTGTCTAATTTTTTTCTTGGTCCCAGCGATCCTATATATACCACCTTTCTCTTTAATAAAGCGCGAAGCATGGCAATGTCATAGTTATAGTTGTGAGTCATCAGCAAAAAAGCGGTTTGGTTATCGACCGTTAATTGATCCAGTACGTTTTCGGGTTTTGAAACCAGCACCTGGCAGGCAGATGTAAACCTTTTCTGGTTTGCATAATTAGGCCGCCCATCCGCCACTGTTGTTTCCCATCCGAGGATAGACGCCATTGCCACCAGCGGCATTACGTCATTTCCTGCCCCGATTACGACCAGTGAGACAGGAGGATTTATAAATTCGATAAAAGCAGTCACGTTCACACTTTCCGTGATATAATTTTTGAACGATGAATTTTTATTTGCTAAAACTTCTTTTGCATCTTTTATTAAAATATCTTTCAAAACAGAAGAATTGCCGCTAATAATTCCATCTTCAGCGACAAGTAAACAAGTTCCCTGTTGCGCATTTCTCTTATCCTGCAAAGAAAATAAAGTAATCAAAACATTTTGCTGACGCTTGCTGATTAAAATCTTCAAAAGCTGAATGGGATTATCCGGGTTAGATATATCAATTGGTTCTATCAACACCTGTATAATGCCATTACAACCTAAACCCATCCCCAGTTTTGCATCGTCTTCATCATTCGTATCGTAGGTTACCAGTTTGGATTTCTTCTGGGTCATCGCCAGCAAAGCTTTTCTCAAAGCGTCTCCCTCCAGACAGCCACCACTTATGGCCCCCGTCATGTTTCCGTCATCAGTGATAAGCATCCTGGCGCCGGGTCTGCGATAAGACGAGCCATCTACATGAACTACAGTAGCCAGGGCCGTTTGCTTTCCCAATTTTTGCGATTCATCAAATGCATTGATAATGTCACGTATTTCTTTCATCTTTCTAAGTTACACCATCTTAACGTTTAATATTTGATCGTACCGAAGCCCTTCCGGTTGGTCGTACTGAAATTAATTAATTCTGATTTTAGAAAAACAAAGTAAATTATATTCGCTGCAGTTATATTGAAGTAACATCACTTATGTCGAACGGCATTCTACGAATCCGCTTACCAGTGGCGGCAAAAATTGCGTTTGCCAGCGCCGGTGCAAATGGTGGCACGCCCGGCTCTCCAACACCTTTTACCTTTCCACCTTCCGCAAGTATCAACACGTCAATAGGCGGCACTTCATTAATGCGCGGCACAGGACTATCATAAAAATTATGTTGCATAACCTTTCCGTTTTCCAAGGTAATGCACGGTTTTATTGCGGCACCCAGGGCTATCACAATTGCGCCTTCAATCTGGTTCTTAACATTATCCGGGTTTACTACTTCACCCAGGTCAACAACAGCGTAAACCTTATCCACTTTTACAGAGTTATCAGGATGATAAGTTACTTCAACCACCTGCGCACATAAGCCTGCAAAAAATTCCCATTGTGCCACACCTCTCCCCCGGCCTTTAGGCAACGGTTTATCCCAGTTTGAACACTCTCTAAGTTTTAGTAAAACTCTTTTCACATCGGATGGTTTGGACAGCAACGATAACCTGAAATCAAGAGGATCTTTCTTTGCTTTGTACGCCAGCTCATCGATGAAACATTCATGTGCAAATGCTGTAGTGGAGCTGGTTACAGATCGCCATGCAGCCAGGGGAACGTGAAACACAGCTCTTACACATGAAGTTTTAATATTGGGAATTTCGTAAGCCTGGTCACCGATACCTTCCGCCATGGCACCATCAACTTTGCTTGTGTCATAGCCAGGATTCAATGCAAAACGATGAGAGGGGCCTATAACTTTATGCTGAAACATCACAAGCTTTCCATCGTCTGAGAAACCACCTTTCAGTTGTGAAAAAGTCATTGGCCTGTAAGGTCCATATTGTGTGGTATCTTCTCTTGTCCAAATGAGCTGTACAGGTTGGCTGATTTGTTTGGCAAGATTTACCGCTTCAATAACATAATCAATGTTCAGCCTTCTTCCAAAGCCTCCACCAACAAAGGCAGTGTGAAGTGTTATGTTTTCCGGCTTAAAGCCAACATTACTGGCCAAATCATTCGGGCCAATTCCTGTTATTGTACTCGGAACTTGTGTTGAAGTCCAGATCTCTACTTTATCTCCCCGAACCTGTGCTATGCAATTCATGGTTTCCATTGCATGATGTGCTACCATCGGTGTTTCATAAAACGCTTCAATAGTATTCTCAGGTTTTAAATTCAGAGCATCAACGGAACCAATGTTTTTACTAATCAAACCTTCTTCTTTGACTAAATCACGCAAATGATTTTCATAGTCTGCAGAATTGAACGTTTCAAATCCCTTCGTATCCCATTCAACTTTGAGTTTTTGCCGGGCTTGCAGCGCAGCCCAGTATGAATCAGCCACAACTGCCACGCCAGTAGTGTGATACCTTCCATAAATTCTTTCAACCTCAACAACTTTTTTTACGCCAGAGACTTTCAACGCTTCATTTGCATCGAAACTTTTCAACGTCCCGCCGATCACCGGGCATCTTTCTACAGTGGCATACAACATTCCCGGCACCTTCACATCAATACCAAATACCGCGGCACCATTTGTTTTCAAAGGCACATCCGGACGCTTTGCCATTTTGCCCAAAATCTTAAAATCTTTTGGATCTTTTAGTTTCGGCTCTTTAGGCAGTTCCAGTTTTGCCGCATCTTCAACTAAGTCACTATAACTAAAATATTTTTTTGTAGTCTTATGAAATACCTTGCCATTCTCCGCAAAGCAACTGCTTACATCAACATTCCATTTGGTGGCGGCCGCTTGTATAAAAACTTCCTTTGCTGATGCGCCTATTTTTCTCAGATCCTTGTAGCTTGTCCTCACTGAAGAACTGCCCCCGGCGGATTGCGAATTGCCAAACTCTTTTTCTCCGTTGGTTAGTTTGATGGTAACCTGGTCAAGCGATACTTCAAATTCTTCAGCAATTAGTGCAGGTATAGATTGAAATGTGCCTTGCCCCATTTCAGGTTTTGTATTGAACAAGGTAATGTTACCATTGGATTCGACGATAATGTAGGGTGTGAAGTTCGCTTCAAATGCATTGCCTGGTTTGTCCGCAAAAAATTTGTTTGATAACCCAAGCCATAGTGCAACACTTGCGCCACCTGCATTCTTGATAAACCTGCGTCTTGAAACCTGGGTCATCGATGGTTAGATTTACAAACAACACATATATTCCAGATCACTTATTTCATTAATAAAGATAGAACGCTTTTCGCTCATGATACACTGGAGTCGCTATTTAGGGGCATATCCACCCTTTTGAATCCAGGTATCCCACACTTTAACAAACGCATCATAACTTAAAGGTGGTGGCGTGCGTCCTTCCCCCATGTTCCACGCCGCTTTGACCAATGTATCCCTGGCGTGCTCCAACAACTGCTTTTTATTCTTATGACCGTTTTTATTATAGTCCATTATTTGCAAAGCCAATTGGCGTGCTGTTCTTCCCTGGAAAACCATCTTCATGTTAGCTGGTGGCAAGCTCCATTTAGGGTTACCCGGAGGTGTATGCAAACCTGGAGTGTTTTCCGGTTGATGACAATTTGAACATTTGGCTGCGTATACACCCTTGCCATCTTTTCCGCGTTGAGCCTTCATGGTGTGAATCCGGCTATCGTCGCCCTGCAATGGCTGGTCGCCTGCGGGATGACAATTCATGCATCTTGGACTCATCAATACTTTATACACCTGGAGAAATGCTTGTACTGATTCAACACTATCCGTATTATCGTTTTTATAACCGGCAATACCCGCGTTAGCATCATCTTCTTCCTTAAATGCTGAAGTGATCAAAACAATTATGGAAAGAATGGATGCGATCACAACAATTGTTTTTACAGGTAAAAAATAACGCGCTTTAGTTTCTGAACGTTTTTTCATACGCGATAAAAATTTTGAACTGTATCGGGTTTGTTTTTGATGAATATAAAATGCAGTCCATTTGTTATTTTCCCTTACGTTGAATTTCTGCCGCCAGGTGAATGGCTTTGCGTATACGGAGATAGGTACCGCACCTGCAGATATTACCAGCCATTGCCGCGTCTATATCCTCATCGTTCGGGTTTGGGTTTTCGCGAAGAAGAACAGCTGCCGACATTAACTGACCTGATTGACAATATCCACATTGAGGAACATCCAATTCTATCCAGGCCCTTTGTAAAGGATGATCATTTTTTTCTGACAGTCCTTCAATAGTTGTTATTTTTCCGCCTTGTGCACGTTTTACTTTTGTTACGCATGACCGAACGGCTTCTCCGTTCAGATGAACAACGCAGGCGCCGCACTGCGCCACACCGCAACCATACTTTGTCCCGACAAGACCAATAACATCTCTAAGCGCCCATAACAAAGGCATTTCCGGGTCTACTTCCACATTGTAGATTTTCTTATTAATGTTTAAAGTGATCATAGTTAAGCTATAAATGATGAAAGAAGATTAGTTAATTAGAAGCTTCGAAGAGCATTCAGTTGTAAAATAAATGGTTGCTCATAAAAACGTTTGCCGGCAGTTTTATATAATGCATTTGCCACCGCGCCAAAAACAGGCGGGAAAGGTGGTTCGCCCAATCCCGTAGGATCGATATCACTTTCCACAAAGTGAACTTCGATCGTTTTTGGCGCTTCATGGAATCTTATTATTCTGTACTGGCTGAAGTTATTTTGTTGCGCAACGCCATCTTTAAGAGTTAGTCCACCGTAAAGTGAATTTCCAATTCCATCTACAACAGCACCCTGCACCATATTAGTGGCGGCATCTGGGTTTACCACAATGCCGCAATCAATTGCACTGAAAACTCTTTCAACATAAGGTTGCCCATCCCGCTTTATCATATCCACCACATGGGCCGCGTAGGAATTATGACAGAAATAAGCCGCAACTCCCCGGTTGTACTTTTTATTTTCGGGGTCGTTCCATCCCGATTTTTCTTTAACCAGTTTTAACACTCCTGCATACCGGTCGGCGTCGTATTCATTGTTTTTACCAACAGGGTTTTCCTTGGCTCGTTTTAAAAGGTCCAATCTGAAATCGATTGGATCCTTGCCCATTGCTTCTGCTAATTCATCCAGGAATGATTGCTCCGCGGCCGCAGCGAAATTTGATCGTGGAGCTCTGAATGCTCCAATCGTAATATTAGTTGGTATCTGCCAACTCTCAGCAAGATAATTATCAACTGCACCTGCCGGAAACCTGTTTGCATGAACTGCATGTTCAGGCAGGCCTCCTCCCTTTACGTGAAATGCGATTAAATTTTTATTTGCATCCAATGCAGCACGGTAAGTAGCAGTGTACATGGGACGGTAAATGCCATACGTCATATCGTCTTCACGACTATAGACCAGTTTTACGGGCGCTTTGATGTGACGGGAAATGATTGCAGCTTCCACTAAATAATGTCCATATGCGCGACGACCAAAACCACCTCCCATTCTCGTCATTTGAATATCGATTTTTTCAAGCGGAAGCTTTAACCGTGCCGCTAACGTTCTTTCTGTAAATTCTGGTGCCTGGAGCGGTCCTATCAACAAAGCCTTTTCGTCTGTAACATGCGCAAAGCAGTTTTGAGGTTCGAGGGCATTGTGAGCTAAGAATGGAGCCGTATACGTGCGTTCAATTATTTGCGCAGCATTTTTGAAGGCAGTGTCCGGATCGCCATCTTTTCTAAGTAATGTGGCCGGCTCTTTTGCCTTTTCCTGCATTTTTTTATAGTGTAACTCCGAGCTTTCAAGACCCGCAGGAGTGATCTCTTCTTGTTTACGACCAAACATGTTGACTGTTTCTTTTTTCTCAACGAGTGGTTCCCACTGCACATCTAATTTTTTTCTTGCATTCATCACTTCCCATGTGGTTTTACCAACAACAACAAGAATTTCATTAAAAGTTCTTGTATCGAAAATTTCTCTTTCATAATCATCATCATAAACGTTAAGCACAAATACATCCTGTATACCCGGCATTTTTAATGCCTGGGCCGCATCATAAGATTTTAATCGCATTCCAAAAGCCGGGGGATGATGAATCATTGCAATGAGCATTCCGTCTTGTCTATAGTCCAATCCAAACAGAGGTTTACCCGTCACGATATTTAAACCTTCTACATTCTTCTTTGATGTTCGTACTATTTTAAAATCCTTTGGCTCTTTCGGCTTCACATCTTTTGGAACAGGAATTCCTGATGCTTTTGAAGCAAACTGACCATATTTTCCTGACTTCCCTGTTTTTTCATGATATAGCATTCCAGCTTTGGTCGTCACTTCTTCTATGGGCACGTTCCAGGTTTGCGCAGCAGCCTCTTTTAGCATATGTCTTGCCGATGCACCTGCTTGCCGGAGGGGCTTCCATGCCGACCTTACCGACTGGCTTCCCCCCGCCATTTGTCGCGTGAAAAGTTTTGTATCAAATGGCGCCTGTTCCACTACCACATCTTTCCAATCCACATCTAATTCTTCGGCCACCATCATCGGTAAAGAGGTTTTTACATTTTGGCCAAACTCCGGGTTGGGAGCCATTATCTTGACAATATTATCCGGGGTGATCTTGATATACCCATTTATTTCATTCCATTGTTCGGGAAGATCAGTGCCGTTTATTTTACCGGCAAGACTAAATTCCGACAACCAACTAAAACTAATCATCAACCCGCCACCCGCCATTGCTGATGATCTTAGAAATGTCCGCCTGGTAATGGAAGTTTTTTGATTTGTCATTTTCGCGGATTTATTTATGGAAAACGATTGACTTAAAGTTACGAACTTCTTAAGGTGCTCCTTTCGTCTGGTTTACGAAACGACACAAAGGTCTCCGCATTCGTCTGCCTGGATGTATACAGATTACGGTTTTTCCTACCATTATTCCTGATTCGGAAACGCCCATCAGAACTGCGCTTAATAAAGCGGTATTTTTGATCTTGCAAAAACAATTGATATGGATAATGTGCGACGATTTGAGACAGTCAGCGATTACAACGCATTCAACAATAACGAGACACTTCACCCTTTGGTGAGTGTTGTTGACCTGTCGAAGGCAAGCCCTCGGCAAGGTTCACGGATGTACTTCGGGTTTTACACCATATTCTTGAAGGATGTAAAATGCGGTGATCTGCACTATGGACGACATACTTACGATTACCAGGAAGGAACATTGGTTTTCCTTGCACCCGGACAGGTGGCCGGTATTAATAGCAATGGAGAAATGTACCAACCGAAAGGTTATGCCCTTGTCTTTCATCCCGACTTAATACATGGCACTTCACTTGGTCGGCACATCCGGGACTATACTTTTTTTGACTATCAATCCAATGAAGCATTACATTTATCAGAGCGTGAAAGAAAAATTATTTTGGATTGCTTTTCAAAAATCGAATACGAATTAGAACATGCTATTGATAACCACAGTAAAAAACTGATCGTTTCTAATATTGAACTGTTCCTGAACTACTGCACTCGTTTTTACGACCGCCAATTTATTACCCGTGACAATGTTCACAAAGGCGTTTTGGAAAGGTTTGAAACTTTGTTGAATCAATATTTTCAGACAGACAAGCCTCAATCCATCGGTTTACCTTCAGTAGCATATTGTGCAAGTGAATTAAATTTATCAGCAGGCTACTTTGGTGACCTGATAAAAAAAGAAACAGGAAAAACAGCACAGGAGTATATACAGGCCAGGGTGATTGATGTAGCAAAAGAGAAAATATTTGATCAAAGCAAATCAGTCAGTGAAATAGCCTATGAATTAGGTTTTAAATACCCCCAGCATTTTACTCGGCTGTTTAAACAACGTGTAGGAAAATCGCCGAATGAATACAGAATGCTGAATTAGGGTGCAATCACTGAAATTTTCATTTTATTAGAAGAGGACATTTCCCTTTCCGGTGCAAACGGTCGCCAATTACTAACCAGTTATAGCTTGGAAATAGAAACAAGGTACGAGGATCTCTTCTTTGGATTCGGCGGCCATTATTACTACTCGGCTCTCCAACATAGTTGGTTTCGGGTGCATCGCTACAGTTTTCTCTGCCGGAATCCATATTGACGAAAATCAAAATTTAAGCGACCTGATCAAAATCAGTTCATCGAACCTCTTTTTATTGCACCTTGCAGCCGCTTTAAAAGGTCCCGCCATTAAAACCAATACAAGACAGGGGTAGTTGTAGATTCCTGGATCATAGTAATCAATCAAATTTTTTGCTCGAAGAACACTATTGTACCCTGAAAACATCCCGGCTGTGGGCAGAGTTACAGCCAGCGGGCAAGTGAATGTGATTTTCTTAGTTAATGATCAACTCATTTACGTTCAAAATGATTTTCGTTCTTGGTGAAAACGAAATGCCAAACTGTATACCTGACTAAAACCAACATAAAATGAAACAACGGAAAAAGGTTTTGTTCTGTCTTTTATTAGCACTGAGCGCAACCGTGATCAGTTGCGATCAGGCTGTCCAATCATCGACCAGTTCTGCATCTGATGATCCGCGTATGGCCGGATTCAAAGGAAAAATCGCGAAGAAGTTTGAAGACTCTATGGAAGACTGGCCACAAAGAGCAAAAGCTCCCGCTGGGGCGCCGAATATACTGGTCATTTTACTCGATGATTGTGGCTTCGGTCAGATTGGATCTTTTGGCGGTCTAATCCAAACGCCAAATATTGATAAACTCGCTTCTGATGGTTTAAGGTATACCAACTTCCATACCTGTGCACTTTGTTCGCCTTCAAGAGCGAGTATTGCGGCCGGAAGAAATCATCACTCGATCGGACTGGGCAGTCACGCGTTATCGGCGATGGGATTTCCCGGCTATAATGGTTTTGTTCCCCCACAGGCTGCGCCAGCCGCAAAAATTTTGCAAGAAGATGGGTTCACTACGTATGCTCTTGGAAAATGGGATCATTCACCCGCGTGGGAGGTTTCTTCGAGCGGTCCCTTCAATGGCTGGCCAAGTGAAGAAGGATACGATCATTACTATGGTTTCATGTCCGCCGACATACACAACTTCCTTCCGGTAATGTATAATGATCATTGGCCAACAAATCCCGCGGAGGGTAAGTCAAATTATAACATCACGCGCGACATGGCTGATCGCGCAGTATACTGGATAACAGCACAAGCGTCTGTCTCACCGGATCGGCCTTTCATGATGTTTTTTGCAACGCCTGGCGTTCACGCACCACATCAGGCGGACAAAAAATATCTTGACATGTACAAAGGAAAGTTTGATATGGGATGGGACTCTGCCCGCGAAATGATATTAAAAAACCAGATTGAAAAGGGAATTGTTTCACCAGCGACAAAGCTTTCGCCACGCACGAATGATATTTATTTGTGGGACACTCTTCCCGCGGCAAAGAAGAGACTCTATGCACGACAGATGGAAGCTTTTGCTGCGCAGCTGACACAGACCGATGATGAAATCGGCCGTATCATTGATGCGCTGAAGAGAACAGGTCAATATGAGAACACACTCATCATGGTCACTTCAGACAATGGCGCAAGTGGCGAAGGCGGCTTGGAAGGAACACACAATGAAATGAATTTCGTCAATGGCATTGGCAAAACGCCCTATGAAGAGAATGCAAGGTTTTATGACAAATGGGGAACTGCCGAAACCAATAATCACTATAATGCCGGATGGGCAATGGCCGGAAATACACCATTCAAATACTTCAAGCAGACCGTACACAATGGAGGAATGACAGATCCCCTTGTGGTGACATGGCTTAAAGGTATTCCGGCGAGAGGCGAAATAAGGACGCAATATCATCACATCATTGACATAGCGCCAACGATTCTGGATGCGTGTGGGGTCAAGATTCCGGATGATGTGGATGGTGTAAAGCAGATGCCTTTTGACGGTGTAACGATGAAATATTCCTTCAACGATGCAAAAGCGCCATCAACTCACGAGGTGCAGTACTACGAGATCTGGGGCAACCGCGGAATTTATGACCACGGATGGAAAGCAGTGACGGTGCATGGCAATCGTATGCCGTGGGTATTAGGTGGTGTCGCCGACTTCGACAAAGATATTTGGGAGCTCTATAATCTCAACGATGATCCAACCGAAACAAATGATCTCGCGAAGTCAAATCCTTCAAAACTTGAAGAGTTGAAAAAGTTATTTGACCAGGAAGCCTGGAAGTACAATGTATATCCATTGTATGACGATATTGCTGCTCGGGTAGCAAATGTTACAAAGGTTTTCCTGGGCAATAAATCCTCATTTACTTATTATCCGCCCGGCGCTGAATTCATTTCTGAAGCGACCTCACCGCCGGTGAAAAACCGGAGTCACGTTATTACCGCATATATGACAACGGATGGAAAAACTGATGGCGTGATCACTGCGTGCGGAGGCTATATAGGTGGATACACATTGTTCGTGAAGAACAATATCCTTGCATACACATACAATTTCTTAGATGAAAAATATTACACCATAAAGGCCACTAAGCCCCTTGTCGCGGGAAAGCATGTTGTGAAAATGGTTTATGAAAAACAAGACGCCAATACGGGGAAAGTCACGCTCTATATTGATGACATGCAGGTAGGCCAGGGAACCGTTGATAAAGTAGAACTGGCCAAATTCTCACCCGGTTCTGAACCGTTTGATGTAGGAGCCGATAATGGTGGTGCGGTTGACAGGCGTAATTACACTTCACCATTCAAATTCAGCGATCAACTTGAGAAAGTGGAATTTCAATTAAAGCCAATGGATGCTCTCGCCATGAAAAAGTTAGAGAGTGTTGAGGGCATTGAAGACGAGATCGAATGATTTCCTGACTGAGCTTAAAATTCATTTCTAAACTTTGCCAATAAAAATGATATGAAACTGATGCGAGTGATCACCTGGTGTTTTTTTATGGCGTCGGTATTTGCAACAATTGCATGTAACAACACGGTTAAATCTGCAAATGAAGCCGCTTCAAAAGAAAGGGTTGAAAAAGCGATTTCCTGCACGAAAAACGGGCTGACGATAGCCGACAGTACCATCTATGCCAATGGTGGCGGCAACTATTACAAAGAGACGGTCGAAAACAAAATTGAAAGGCCGGTTGCGATACCCGAAGGAATGGTTTGGATACCGGGTGGTGAATTCAGCATGGGCGGTGTAAATCCGGTAGGAATAACAGAAGGTGGTCATGAACATATGGAGGATGCACGACCTGTCCATAGAGTTTATGTAGATGGATTTTATATGGATGAAACGGAAGTAACCAATGCCGAGTTTGCAAAGTTTGTGAACGCGACTGGTTATGTCACCATTGCGGAGAAAAAACCAACGACAGAGGATTTGCCCGGAGTTCCATCAGAAAATTTAGTGGCCGGTTCAATTGTTTTTACTCCGCCTGCACAAAGGGTTTCCTTGAATGACTACTTGCAATGGTGGAGCTACATCCCCGGTGCCGATTGGAAACATCCTTTGGGCGAAGAAAGTAATATACAGGGCAAAGAAAATTATCCTGTGGTGCAGGTGGCATGGGAAGATGCCCTTGCGTACTGCAAATGGGCCGGCAAACGTTTACCAACTGAAGCGGAATGGGAGTTTGCCGCGAGAGGTGGCAAAGCTGGAAACCTTTACGCCTGGGGCAATCAGCTGAAACCCGAAGGAAAATTCATGGCAAATACTTTTGAAGGATCATTCCCTAATAATGATGATGGCTCCGACGGTTTTAAGGGAATTGCGCCAGTTCACCAATTTGCCCCAAATGCATATGGCCTCTTTGACATCGCCGGAAATGTTTGGGAATGGTGTTATGACTGGTATCAGGCAGACTATTACAAAGAAGTCGCCAAGCGACAAGTCGTGAAAAATCCAACCGGTCCATTGGATTCATATGATCCCGTGGAACCAACAGCGAAGAAAAAAGTGCAACGGGGAGGTTCATTTTTATGCACAGATGAATATTGCACGAGATACATGGTCGGAACGAGAGGAAAAGGCGAATATCGCTCGCCCACTAACCACGTAGGTTTCAGGTGTGTAATATCCATGTCAAGGGTGTCGCACCAGGCACTGCGCACGCCTAAGTTATAAGTTTACAAGTTGACTTCGCCATTTGATACACTCTATTATGAGGAGTACTTCAGTTAAGGGAGCGACTACCCATTCGACTTTTAACAATCAGCTAAACTTACTTTCTTGCACCATATGGTATCTCATTTAATTCCCGCCCTCGCGCAGCACGTCAGCAAATGGCATTTTACGAATTCGTTTTCCGGTAGCCGCGAAGAGTGCATTACCAACGGCTGCAGCCACTGGGGGAAGAGCCGGTTCTCCCAACCCCATTGGCGCTTCATTTGAGTCAACGAATTTTACTTCGATATCCACCGGGGCATCTTTCATCCGGAGAAATTCGTAGCTATCGAAGTTGGTCTCTGCTACCGCGCCATTAACGAATGTGATCTTTGGAAACATTGCGTGACAAATACCATCTACGATTGCCCCCTGTACTTGATTCTCTGCTCCGCTTAAATTAATTACCTGGCCACAGTTTACAGCGCAGAACACTTTTATGACCCTGGGTTTTCCGTTTACCATTTTTATTTCCGCGACTTGTGCAACATAGGAACCAAAAGAAAACCAGGTGGCAAATCCACGATATGCTCCCAAAGGTGTAGTCCCCCAGTTGCTCATCTTTGCTACAAGTTCAACGACACTTTTATATTTGTCGGGTTTGTACATGATCCGTCCTACAGGTTCTTGTTTTGCTTTATTAAACAACTCAAGACGAAATGCAACCGGGTCTTTTTTCAGCTCAACACATACTTCGTCCATGAAGCTTTCAGCTGCAAAGGCTAATGTATTGGCCCCGGGTGCTCGCCACCAGCCGGTGGGTGTGTTGCTTTTGAGACCCTGGTTATCTGAACGATAATTTGTCAAAGCTCCTGCCACGTAGCTGTCGCCCCAGGTCCCAGGACCAATGCCAATACCTGACTGATGCCACGATAATAATTTGTCTGCTGAAAGAGCGGCTTTGTATCGGTACATTTCAGCCGGACGATAAAAGTCGTTTTGCATATCATCTTCCCGGGTCCATTGTACTTGCACTGGACTCTTCGCAGCAGCGGATATCAATGCAGCCTCCACACCATTATCGGTCATTAGTTTTCGACCGAATCCGCCGCCCTGGCGAGGTAAGCCGACAGTGATATTCTCCGGCGGAATACCTAATTCTTTTGCTACGTCAGCCTTCAGGTCGCCGGGTACCTGCGTTGGACCGTACAATACTGCTTTTCTATCCCGCACATCTGCAAAAAAATTAAGTGGTTCCATTTGGCCATGTGAGAGAGTCGGTATTTCATACATCACATCAAGGATCTTCGTGGCATTTTGTTTTACAGTATCGACATCTCCATCGTTTCTCGAGTGAGGTGAAACTCCTTTTTCAAGCATATTTTTAAAGGCAGCAAAATGCTCTGATGTGTTTTCCAGTTTTTCACTTTCGTTCCATTGAATCATCAAAGCATCGCGTCCCTTTTTTGCAGCCCACGTCGACGTGGCGAGAACCGCCACTGAATTCTTGAGCTTGATAACATTTTTGACTCCATTGACTTTCCGGGCTTCTGTATCATCTACGGAACCCAGCGTTTTTCCATAGGCTGGCGGGCGAGCCACCATGGCAAACAACATTCCGTCACGCCGTGTGTCGATACCATATAGTGGCTGACCGGTTGTTATTTTGTGTGCATCCAGATCGTTTACCCGAGTTCCGATCAACTTAAAATCCTTGTGATTCTTCAGCCTCGGCTTCAATGGCACCTCCATTGTTGCCGCTTTTGCCGCTAATTCACCATAGCTGAGTTTTTTGCCGCTGGCTTTGTGTATTACAGATCCATCTTCAGCAACACATTCCGCGTCGGGTACATTCCACGTTTGGGCAGCAGCTTTTGTCAGCATTTCACGCGCAGTTGCTCCAACAGTTCGCAATTCGGCAAACCTTCCCCTGATAGCACCGCTTCCACCAGCCGACTGGTCACCGTATTTGGTCTCCAGGGGTGCTACTTCTACCTGGACTTTTTTCCAATTGACACACAGTTCTTCTGCAATGATCATAGGAAGAGAAGTCTTTACTCCCTGGCCAATTTCAGGATTCGGCGCCATTAAAACGATTGTACCATCTGCGGCGATCTTAATAAAGGCATTGGGAGTAAAAACAGCGCCCTCAAACCCGGACTTCCCAAACGCCTCGTTCAGGAATGAAAAGCTAAGAAGCATTCCTCCCGCGGATAATGCGGACACTTTGAGGAAATGTTTCCTGGAAATTGTTGATTCCATAATTTATTTTGAAGTAAGTTTTTCTGCTGCAAGGTGAATTGCTTTTCGAATACGTACTTGTGTTCCGCAGCGACAGATGTTAGTGATACTTGCATCAATTTGTTCATCTGATGGGTTGGGCGTATTTCTTAACAAGGCTGCAGCGGCCATCAATTGGCCGGCTTGACAATAACCACACTGGGACACGTCAAGTTCTTCCCACGCTTGTTGAAGTGGATGATCGCCAGTTGTACTAAGGCCTTCAATCGTAACAATTTTATTGTCCCCCAGACTTGAAATCGGTATGAAGCAGGAATGCACAGCATTGCCGTTCATGTGGACCGTACAGGCTCCGCATTCTGACACACCACAACCAAATTTGGTTCCCACTAAATTCAAGTGGTCGCGGAGTACCCACAATAGCGGGGTATCAGCATCCGCTTCCACCGACATCCTTTTGCCATTGACAGAAAGAGTGTATTTCGCCATGATATTTTATTGTTTGATTGGATAAACCGCCAACTCAGTTAACAAATGCTAGGACAATACAGAACAACCTCAATTCGGCCTGTTAAGTAAGTTATATAAAATTACGAAACCTCATTTTTGAAACAAGACCAAGCTCCAAATGTTTGCGACGAATAATTATTTTACAACACTGGCCCATGCCGTTTGTTTGCTATGAAGATTGGTTTGTCGTACGCTCAATAACATCAACTTAAATCCTTTGTACAAAACTTGTCTTGAACTTTGTTGCTTAAATTTTAAGTTTTCGGGCAATTTTTTTCGGCTGATTTTTTTCTTCACCAACACGGAATCTGCCGTGAAGAAGAATCACTCAACTTTGAAGCTTCGAATACGTTGGGAATTCGCATAAATTGTTTACGCTAAAATTCCGTTTGGCAACAATGGCAAAGTGTTGAGTGCTTTTCCCACTGCATCCAGGATAGCATTGCGGATAGCAGGTGCAACACCAATAATTGCTGCCTCACCTGCACCGGTGGATGGCAGATCTTTTCGATCTAATAAAATAACTTCAATTTTAGGCACATCACTAAAACGGGGAACCCTGTATGCTGAAAGGCCAGTGTTCAAGATTTTGCCATCAGCAAACTGTACTGCTTCAAACAAAGCACCGCCAAGACCCATGATGATAGAACCGATTGCCTGGTTTTCCAAATGATGTGGGTTCACTATGGCGCCACATTCAAATGCCTGCGTTACACGAAGCACGTTCACTTCCTTACCACTGCTCACCGCCACTTCAACGCAGGTGCCTACATGACCGCCTTTTTCAAACCCGCCTGCAATGCCATAACCATGACCGGTAGTTTTTGGTTTATCCCAACCAAAAGCTTTTGCAGCGGCCTGGAGCACCGCAATAAACCGGTCATCATCCAAATTCTTTAACCGGAAGTCAAGTGGGTCCATGCCAACCAAGCGAGCAAGGTCAGTGATACTGCATTCGCGTGCGAATACATTAGCTGTAGCTGCAAGTCCCCGGTAAGACCCTTGTTTTAATGGTGTGTTTGAAGGCACGTGCGCTATTTGTTTGTTACTTGACTTGTATTGAGTGTCGAGCCCCGCGCCACCTGAATTATAGTTGGTAAATTTCCATGCGGTGATCGTACCATCCTTATTCACACCGGCATTTACTTCGATAACACCACCCGGCCTGAAGTATGCCCAGGTAAACTCTTCCTCCCTTGTCCATACAACTTTTACAGGTACTTTCGCTTCCTGCGCCAGTCGGGCCGCTTCGATTGCTGCTTCACCCGAATGCTTTCCTCCATATCCCGATCCGGTATCTGGCACCATCACCCTAACCTTGTCTTTATTTAATCTGAACGTTTCAGCCAGCTCCTGTTGAACACCAAACGGTCTTTGCGTTCCTGTCCAAACCGTGAGTTTCCCGTCAGCCCATTGCGCTACCGCTGCTCTTGGTTCGAGCGGTACATGCGCTATATAATCAATATTGTAAGTGTTGGAATATTTTAACGCTGCTCCGGATAAGCCTCGTTCAACATCGCCTGTTGTTGTGCCATTGTCTTTTTCTCCCGAAGTATTTTTTAGTAAATATTCAAAAATATTTGCGTTGGATGGATGCCCTTTCCGCTCTTCCCATTTGGCATCAATAGCCAAAAGAGCGCTTGTGGCGGTCCTGCTATCCGGTGCAGCCACTCCCACAAAGTCTCCATCCTTTACCACAATTACACCGGGAATGCTCTTTGCTTTTGCCACGTTTGCTTCAATAAGTTTCGCTTCATAGGAAGGGGCCCGCAATACTTTTCCGTAAAGCATTCCGTTCAACTTCATATCCGAAACATATATATGCTTGCCGGAAATAAAATCTTTTTGATCAACTTTAGGTGCTGATTTTCCCGCCACCTTCCAGTCCTTTGCGGCGATCACCGGGACATTATCTGAAATTTTCATCAACAGTTGCTTGCCCTTTGTCAATTCTCCATAATTGACTTTCTCTTTGGTAACTGTGTTTACGATCGTTCCGTTTTCAGTGTGCAAATTTGTTAATGGAGTATTCCATTTTTTTGCGGCAAGTGCTCTCAGTGCTTCACGTGCCGTAGCAGCTGCCTTGCGCAGTTGTGTGCCCATTTGGGGAGTAGTGCGGCTGCCAAAAGTGCCGGCATCATAAGGCACGAGATCAGTATCACCCATGATCATGGTAATGGATGTCAGGGGAAGCATCAATTCTTCCGCTACTATCTGCGACAAAGAAGTACGGATGTTTTGTCCTACTTCAACTTTACCGGTGAAAACGCTCACTGTACCGTCTTCACCTATGTGTATCCATGCATCAACATCATCTGCCTGCGATTCATCTGCAGGAGGAATATTGTTGTTGCCCGTTGATATAAGGTCGTGCAATACAAAAGCAACAACCAAACCGCCGCCACTAAGTTTAAAAAACTTTCTGCGGTCGAGTGTAAACCGATAACGCGGTTTGGATGGAAGTTCGTTGGTTGCTGGCTCAAATGGATGACGTGAATGATCTTGATTTTCCATCGTGCACGATTTAAGATGAAGAAGCCAGCTTAATGGCCTTTATTATGTAGGGATACGTGCCACACCGGCAGATATTTCCATTCATTGCTTGTACTATCGCCTCTTCTGATGGGGAAGGATTTTTTTTGAGCAGCGCCGCGGCTGCCATGATCATACCGGATGCGCAATAGGAACATTGAAAGACATCTGTTGTCAAAAAGGCTTGTTGTACAGCGGCAAGTTTTTCGTTTTTCTCAAGTCCTTCAATAGTCGTAATCTCTTTACCCGCAGCGCCACTTACGGGGGTGATGCATGAGTGTACAGTGTTTCCATTTATCAGCACGGTGCACGCGCCACAAGCTCCTTCGCCGCAACCATATTTGCTGCCAGTTAAACTGAGATGTTCCCGCAATACGGTTAGCAATGGAACATCTGGTTCCACGGTGATCTCATGATTTTCGCCGTTTACATACAGAACCATGATTTTATTATTAGGCTTCGAATTTACGAAAAATGAGTTGTTGAAAAACATCAATGTCGAACAAGGGAAGTAAATAAATTTATTCAATCAGTGAACGCAGTTTCAAAATTATTGTGAGGGCAAGAGAAAATGGGAACTCTCAAAAAACTCTTGAAAATTCCCATACCGTAGCGGAGATGGGAGTTGAACCCATGACCTCAGGGTTATGAATCCTGCGCTCTAACCGCCTGAGCTACCCCGCCCTTTGAATCCGAATCCGCCCTATGCGAATATGAATTCGACGCTCTAACCTCCCGAGCTATTTCGGGATGAGCGATCCGGCCTTATCCGCCGCACATTTCGCCCTGCGGAAGGGGTGCAAAAATAGAGATATTGGGCTAAAGACTGAAATCCTTTTTATCTATTCGCAAAACAAAAAACCCCGACACGTCGGGGTTTTTTATCTGCATTAGCCTAATTATTTTCTTCCTCCGCCTACTTTAGCGATAATAAAAATGATCAGCGCAATAAAACCAACCACCAATAAAATGCCCCACACCATCCCCGCCTTGAAAATTCCTTCCACTACAGCACAGCTGCCAAGACTAAAAACCAAAAAGCAAGAGAGTAGAAAAATAATTGATCTCATTACCATTCTTTTTATTGAATCAACTTATAATTACCAAATCGCATACCTTTTTTTATGAAATGAGAAAATCGATCAATTGAGCAAGTTATTGAGAACAATTGGGGAATGCATTCTACAAAATGGTGAATGGTGAGTAGTGAATCGTGCGTGGTCGATGAGGGGATCTCACGCACGCAAAGAGCAAATACAAAAGTCACAAGCCGCTTTTCGAAACTTGGCGCCTTTGCGTGAAGTACTAACTAAAATGAGAAGATTTTTTTTAATCGCGAGGTAGTTTTCTCTGCATTTGGCAGCATTGCTTTCTCAAGTCCAATGTTCAGTGGGACAGCAGGAAGATCCAATGCGCCCAAAACGTCAACTGGTGCATCCAACCACTTAAAACACTCCTTTGAAATACGACCGGCCAGGGCTTCGGCAAACGAATTCGTTTGTTGCTCTTCTGTTAATACAAGACATCTTCCATGTTGTTTGACGGTTCGGAAGATCAGATCTTCATCAAGAGGAAACAGAGTTCGCAGGTCGACGATTTCGATTTGGCCCGGTAAATTTTTAGCTGCAGCTTTGGCCCAGTATACTCCCATTCCATAAGTAATAATGCAGCAAGTTTCTCCTTTTGCAATCTTGTTCTCATCGGCCTTTAGAATGATATTCCCTTTACCAAATGGAAGAACGTAATCCCTTGCAGGCTCAACTGTCTTTGCTTCTTCTGTCCCAGGGACTCTGCTCCAGTACAAACCTTTGTGCTCAAGCATGACAACAGGATTTGGATCAAAGTAAGCAGCCTTCATCAAACCTTTTATATCTGCCGCGTTGGAGGGATATGCGATCTTAATTCCCTTAACAGACAACAGCATTGTTTCCACACAGCCACTATGATAAGGACCTCCCCCACCATAAGCTCCCACGGGGACTCTTATAATTGTATTAATAGAAAACTGTCCGTTCGTTAAGTAACAGGATTTTGAAATTTCACTTACCAATTGATTGATGCCAGGGTGGATATAATCTGCAAACTGCACTTCGACGATGGGCTTCACTCCTACGGCACTCATGCCGACTGTAGAACCAATAATGTATGCCTCCTGAATCGCTGTATTGAAAACCCGGTGATCACCAAATTGCTCCGCTAATGTCGCGGCTTCACGAAAAACACCACCCAGTCTCCTTCCGACGTCCTGACCATAAAACACAATCTCACGGTGCTCCTCCATCAATTCACGAATCGCATATAGTGCTGCGTCAACCATGATCACTTTTTCTTTTCCTGCAGGAGACCTTTCTCCTTTTTCTTCCCTGATGCGTGTTGGTAAAAAAATATGTTCCGAAATCTTTTTTGGATCGGGTTCTTCGGCTTTGACCGCTTTTGAAAAATCATTTGCGATTTCTTCTTCGGTTGTTGATTCAATTTCCTTTAAGATACTTTCTTCAATATTTTTTTGCAATAAAACGTTTCTCAGTTTAGGCAGCGGATCATTTTCAATATGTTTCGCAAGGTCTTCTTTCGTTCTGTAAAATTCCGTTCTCACCCCGCTTGTATGGTGGTTAAGAAGTGAAACTTTTGCATGAACCAACCACGGTCTTCTTGTTTTCCTCACATCATTAATGACGTCGCTCATCACCCGGTAACTTTCGGTAAAATCAGTCCCATCTACACGTATTCTATTCATGCCTTTGAATCCTTCTGCGAATTCATAAGCATCCATGGCCCTGGATTCTTCAGCCGTAACACTGATGCCCCAGTGATTATCCTGCACGAGGTAAATAACAGGAAGCTGTTTTAATACCGCAAACTGGAATGCTTCGCTCACCTCTCCTTCGGTGATCGATGCATCACCAAGCGAACAAATAACAACAGGTTTTTCACTATCAGTCATTGACGAATGATCACCGACCTTTTCCCAGAATTGTATGCCTTGCGCGATTCCGGTCGTTGGGATCACCTGCATGCCCGTTGCACTGCTTTGATGAATGATTGTGGGCTTTTCAGGCTCTTTGTTGGCGGGATGAGAATAGTAGGAACGCCCGCCACTGAAAGGGTCATCCGCCTTTGTCAATAATTGAAGCATCAATTCATAGGGCGAATACCCAAGCCCTAATAGCAAACTTTCATCACGGTAATAGGGGCTGACATAGTCGGTGGATCTTAATTGAAAAGCAGTAGCTAATTGAATGGCCTCGTGACCTCTCGAGGTGGAGTGAACATATTTACAAATTTGTCGGTTTGCTTCATAGGTGTCAGCCATCACTTTGGCTGAGTACATTAATTGATAGGCTCTCACTAAAATTTGAGGATCCATACAGGCGCAAGCAATAAAAAACAAATGTAGGGATTTGAATGCTGGTTTTATAGTTGATTGAAACTAAAAACCTCAACAGCAATGGTTAATTTAGAATCTGACGTCATGTTGGCTCCTTCATTTATTTTTACCGGTAAAACTGTTCATATGAGAAAACTATTCATTGCGCTTTTAATTGTTCCATTCGTTTCAATTGCACGAAAGAAACAAATAACCCTCGAGGATCTTTAGTTCGAGCCGGACGTTGTTCCTGGCTTTTTTCAACAACCGCTGGACAGCATTATTAAACCCCACAAAAAAATGCGAAAGGTTATGATGAGAATTCACCACTTAATTTTACGGATCGGATAAAAGGAAAATTCCTCATCATCCATGGCACGGCTGATGATAATGTCCATTTTCAAAATGGGGTCGAAATGATCAATGCGATCGGAAGAGATATTGTAGATTTTCAAGGCGCCTGTTATCCGAAAAAAAATAACAGTATTTCGGCAACGATTGATAATAGCAACTTTCATTTGTGGAGTAAGATGACCAACTGGTTGACCAAATCTGAGCACGAAAATGCAAAAAGTAGAAAATAACCGCAAAAGCCTTTTCAAAATGTAAGCGATTGTAAAATAAAAGAACCCCGACCAAAAGTCGGGGGCCCTAATCAAAAACCATTAACCATTAAACCTTATCCTATGAAAATTCACGACTAATATCGTTAATAATTTTTTAACGCACCAAATAATATTAAAAATATTTTTGCAGCAAAAGAATCTGATTTTTTTCTGAAGTTGTGAAATGATTGTTTGGCTTGCATTTTCGGTAGACAGAATTAATTTGCAATCGTTTGCGTAATTTTTATTTTTTTTACAAAGAATGAAGAAAATTGTAATTGCAATAACCGGTGCCAGCGGCTCACTTTATTCGAAATTGTTGCTCGACAAACTCGAGAAGTTGCGGGATCAGTGGGATGACGCCGCTGTAATTATTACAGAAAACGCAAAACAGGTCTGGCAAACAGAGCTAGGGGACAAGAGCTATCAGAAGACCTCTTTTAAAAATTTCAGTGTGTCTGATTTTAAAGCACCATTTGCCTCGGGATCAGGCCAATATGATACGATGATCATTATCCCCTGTTCAATGGGCACGCTTGGCCGAATAGCCAGTGGTATTTCAAATGACCTCATCTCAAGGGCAGCAGACGTAATACTAAAAGAACGAAGGAAACTTATCTGCGTGATCCGTGACACTCCCTACAATCTTGTTCATATTCGCAACATGGAAACTGTATCGTTGGCGGGAGGAATTATTTGTCCGGCCTCACCCTCATTTTATAGTAAGCCTTCAACTATTGAACAGGCGGCTGCTACAGTGGTCGACAGGGTTCTCGACCTCGCGGGTCTTGATTTTAAAACATTCAGATGGGGGGAAGAATAGTTATTTCCTGAAAGGCCTTACTCCGATCGTAAACAAAACTCCCGCGCTATTGAGATGAACCTTACCTGCTCCAATTCCTGTCAAAGGAACTTCCACATAAGGTTCAGCGGATAGTGAAATTGTATTGTTCAAACGATAAGAATACCCTGCAGATAAATTTAAAACGGAGAAATAATGCTTGTTCTCATTTCTTGTTTCGTATGAGTGATAATAAGAGCCCCCTGAATTCGATTCATACTCGTACAGGTAATTTTCACGCTTCATCAAGTATGAAGAAAGACCAGCTCCGGCAAACCAATTGCTTTTGTCTTTAACCGCAAAATTGTAACTAACCTTTACAGGGATCTCAATGACTTTGCAATCCGCATCTGCTCCCTTAAATTTCAAGCTCGCTGGCGGTGTGTACCCAAGTTTATAATCCGCAGGCCCTGCCCAATATTTTTTACTTGCGCTAAACACTCCTGTTCTTAGTGTTATCCTGTTTAGGGTGTATGCCAAACCCAATCCCCATGACATGGTAACCTTTCCCGTCTTACTATTTTGTGCTTTACTAACATCAGGACCTCCAGCCACAAAAAAGCTAAGTCCATTCATCGTGCCTGGTCTACCATTCTTTGCCGTTGTCTTGGCAGAATTACCCTTCACAGGTTGCGTGGAATTTGCAACATTGTTCTCTTTGGCGATGGGGGCAATTACGGGATTCTCATTTTTGGCGATCTTATCATGAGGTAAGGGTGAAATTGGGGTCTGCTGCGCACTTGCGTTTTTCTCTTCAAATCCATTAGCATCTACATTCTTATCCTGTTCGCTGACCGCATTGTCCATCGGTACCTGGTCCTTATTGATTCTGGGTTTAGACATGTCAGCGGCCACGGGGTTTTGGTTAATAGACACCGGGCCCCTACTGCGCTTGTCGACAATTTTTGTTATCGCGCCAGTCACTGTGTTATCATTAATTTCTCTGTTCGTATTATCAACGCCCGGTTGAGCAACGCCGGTATTTTCTCCTGTTTTATCCGTCTGCGTTTGACCAATTGTAGAACTCTTCGATTCCTGCACAGTCTGATCGGAATTTTTAGCATGAGGCTTTGAAAGCAAAACGAACACACCTCCACCAATCAGAAGCGTAGTAAAGGCTAACAGAAAAAACCTTCGTTTGTCTCTTTTTTTAGGAAGGTGCTCATTAAGCAGGCCCTCCATCTTTCGCCATGCGTTTTCGTCGTAAGCAGGGTGGTGCTGTTCCGCAGCTTCTTTTATTTTTTTATCGAAATTGTCAAACAGCATTAGTTATTTGTATTTGGTTTTGCTGATATAATATTTTTTGCAACTGTCGCCTGGCTTTGGCCAAATTCGACTTTGATGTTCCGATCGAAATACCCAGTTTGTCCGAGATCTCTTCATGGGTAAACCCTTCAATGATAAAAAGATTGAAAACAGTCCTGTAGCCTGGAGTAAGATCTTGTATCGACCGTATGATTTCCTCATAAGATATCCTATCCAGCGCATCTTCCGCATGAGAAGCAACCTGTACCACGCCGTTATCCAGATCCGTGGTAAACTGGTGTTTATGATTTTTGCGAAAATGATCAATGGCTGTGTATACCATTATTTTTCGTAGCCAACCCTTAAACGAACTTACCACATCTGTGTATGCCGGCTTATACCTGTATATCTCCTTAAAAACCTTTAAAAATCCATCGTTTAAGATCTCAACAGCGTCGTCCTGGTTATTGGTATAGCGGTCACAAACAGCCATAGCATATCCATAGAAAGAGGTATATAATTTTTTTTGGCTCTCTCTATTGTTCAGAGCACATCTTTCGATATGCAGGCTTAATTCCTCAGCTGAAAGCAAATTCCCCGTTTTAGTTACTGAATAGTAATCGAAACCTAACCATTGTAGGTTGCTTTCCTGTAAGTTAGTATTATTTTGCCTCTTTTTGGCTCCTTAACCGTTACAAATCAAAGGGAAAAAAAGCTCGCAAGGAATTTAGTAAATATGAGGTAGAGAGATATGAAACTCAAAAGGCTCATGACGAAACTGGTCAGAATAATTCGCCCCCACGACATCCGAGGATTCAGTAACCTGATGAGCCAGGCCTCGAAGAGTGAAGTGACGCTAAAAAGTATGAGCAGTTCGGCGCGTTGTGATACGCCAAATTCAGTTTTATTGAAGATCAGGAACAGCAAAATGCCCAGCAATAAGGATCCGATATTTGCCATGATAGAATAGACCAGGCTTTTTCCAAAACTATCGAATTTGAAAAGCACCATAACAACCGTTTCCATGATGACGGTAAATACGCCCATTCCCAGGATGACCAGGCCGACCCTTACAAGACTCCAGTCGATTGCTAATAGAACGCTTTTCATAATTCCCTTTTGCCTTAAAAATAAACCACAATCGCGAATGGACAATGGAGTGGTGAATGGGCAATAGTGAATAATAAGAATACCACCTACTCACTATTCACCACTCACCACTCACTCTTTCATCACCGGTAATTCAATATAAGTAGGGTACTTTGCATTGAGGTAAATCGTATGAGTGGCCTTGATGAAGTCAGCGTCTTTTGCCTCGAAAATGTTTGGCACAAATTTCTGCGGATTACGATCAATCACAGGAAACCATGTGCTCTGTACCTGTATCATTATCCTGTGTCCTTTTTTAAATGTGTGATCGATCTCGTGAAGATCAATTACAAATTCTTCTGTTTTGTTGGGAGTAAGTGGTGTTGGATTTGAAAAACTCTTACGAAAACGTCCGCGAAACGCTTCCATAGCCACCGGTAGTTGATACCCGCTCATCAATAAATTTTTAGAATCAAAGTTTGGATACACATCAATCAATTTTACGATCCAATCTGCATCAGTGCCTGTAGTACTCGCAAATAAATGAGCCACTATCTTGCCGGTTACGGTCAGGTCATTTGTGAGGGAGTCCATGACAAAACTTGTGACATCGGGCCTTGAGTAGACGAAACGTTGATCTTCCACCTGCCATGTTCTCCATCTGCTGCCAGGGCCGTAAGTTGCTTCTATCGGCTGCGTTCTATAGGGAACCGGGTGGGATGGATCGCTCACAAAACTTATTTGCCCGGCAGCATCGGTCGGCCGTGTAAATGAGCAGCTGTTATTCGAATGAGCATATAATTTTTTTAAAGAGGCTTCCTTCGGTGGCCATGATGAATAGGTTTTCCATTGATTGCTGCCCGTTTGAAAACAGGTTGCTTCATCAAATTTGCCATCTCCGATACCCTTCAGCCAGTAATCAAACCATTTTTTCTGCAGTGCCTGGAAATAACTACCGGTATTGCTTTCAAAAGAGATCTTTCCCAGGCTATCAGCCTCGCCCCTGCTCCATTGACCATGGAACCATGGACCTAAGACAATATAATTTCTGTTGAAACTATCTTTCTTTTCCATATGTCCGTACATCAACTGGGGACCATTAATATCTTCCTGGTCAAAGTATCCGCCAACGTTCAACATGGGGACCTGTGGAGATTGAACATAATTTAACGGGGAATTTTTTTGCCAGTACGTGTCGTAGTTAGGATGCTGAACAAAGCTGTTCCATGTCGGTATTTTATTGTGAAAATACTTTTCATTCACATTTTTTAAAGAGCCTAGTTTCAAATACCATTCATAAAGATCAAATTGCTCAAAAGGAAAATTACTGTCTTTAGTTCTATCAAACTCCACTTCATAACTGTACTCCATTCCGTAACTCAGCCGGAATGCTCCGTTATGATGAAAATCGTCTCCTAAAAAAAGGTCTCCCATACAGGCTTGCTCAGACGCAGCTTTCAGCGCGGGGTGTGGATCAACTGACCCAACCAGGGCTAACCATCCCGGGTAGGAAATACCGAAGATACCCGCCTTGCCATTGTTATTCTCCGTGTTTTTTATCAACCAGTCAATCGTGTCCCATGTATCTGTACTTTCATCTACAGCTCCTGTTTGTGTTGTATGCACGAGTGGCTGATGTATTTGCATCGTTCCCTCACTTTTGTATTTACCCCGAATATCCTGGGCGACAAAAATGTAACCTTCTTTTGCCATACCAGATAAATACGGGATATCAACAGGATTAAAACCGGGAGGCATTGTTGCCCCGTATGGAGTCCGTTGTATCAAAATAGGAACAGAATGTTTGGAGTTTGCAGGGGTAAGAATTGAAGTGAACAATTTCACCCCGTCGCGCATCGGGATCATGGCCGTTGTTAGCCGATAGGAACTGATCGTATCGGCCTGTGTCCAGGCTGTTTTTAAAATGATGGTAAGGACAAGCAGAGCGAATAGTTTTTTCATGCGTTTGAGTTAAACGAATTAGTTAATTAAGACCACTCATGAAATTTGTTCATGATAATTGTGACACAGGGAAAGTATCAGCGGGTAGGTTCATCTTCTCCTTTAAGCAACCCGAAATTTTCCAATTTTTTCTTTTCATATTTTTCCTTCGCAGATCTGGTAAAATATTGGTGAGAATTAAAAAACTGGATCTGTTTTTCTTTCCAATCTGCCCGATTTTTTACAATACCCAGTTTTTTATATTCCTGGTAAAGGTTTTCAGCGATTAAAAAATAATCGTCGGTTCCGAGAGAATGAAGATCAGCATCACAGATGATGGACTCAAAGACATTCGTGGGACGTTGTGGTAATTTGGTAGCCATGATCAGGCGACAAACCTGGTGTATCTCTTTGTCGTTGTAACCGAACCGTGGCAAATATTCTTTAGCGACCTGGCAGGATAGTTCCTCATGGTCCTGGTGATTTTGTAAGAAACCGGCGTCATGAATCAACGCCGCCGTCATTAATAATTTTGTGTGATGTTCATCTAATTTTTCATGTTCGCAAAGTTGCTGCGTGGCCTCAACAACCGATCTCGTATGCTGAACATTGTGATATGTATAGTCGGGAGATAACTCCTGTTCCAGCTTTTCCATTAAAAATGAATAAGCCTGGTCATACTGCATATTGTTCATCGTTTTGAAGGAACTCATTCTAAAACTTCAAAAATTATCAGCGGGTTCTTTTTATTTTTTACAGACATTTCGCCAATTCTGCTGCAATTGAATGATTCCTTTACTTTCTCATACGCTGCTTCAGTTATCAGTATCTGGCCTTCTTTCGCCACAGATTGCAAGCGCTGCGCGACATTCACTACATCCCCGACCACAGTGTAATCAAGGCGACGCAGGTTAACTGAACCAATATTCCCCGAGATCATTTCACCGCTATTGATCCCAATTGACACTTTGGGAAGAAAAGTGATACCATCTTCAAAAGACGGCATTTTTTCAATAGCGCTGCGCACCCCAAGGCTTGCATCAATTGCCCGGTCAAGGTGAAATTCACCCCTGAACACAGCCATTATCGCGTCCCCAATAAATTTGTCAATATAGCCATTTTGTTTGATGATTTCTTTAACCATCGCATCAAAATAGTTGTTTAGTAATTTCACTACGGTATCCGCCGGTTCGTTTTCACTGATGGTAGTAAAACTGCAGATATCAATGAACATGGCGGTTGCTTCGATCGTTTCATTGACCATCAAAGATGTCTCATATTCGCGCCGGTTCATAAAATTCAAAACCGTTTCGTCCACATACATCTTGAGTATATTGTTTTCCTTAATTGCGTTAAGCGTTTTTTTTAATTGCGTCACATGGTCAATGGTCTTTTTTATAGTTATGTCGAGATCATCAAAATTGACGGGCTTACAAAGAAAATCAAATGCGCCACGGTTCATTGCGGTTCGGATATTGTCCATATCTCCATATGCTGACACGATCACCGCTTTTATCAGCGGGCTTACATCATTTAACCGGGTGAGCAGTGTAAGACCATCCATTTCCGGCATATTGATATCAGAAAGTACAATATTCACCTCAGTGTTTTCTTCAAGTTTTCTCAGTGCATCAGTACCATTTATAGCAAAGATGAATTCATACTCATGCTCCCTTATCTGTCGTCGAAATTTTTGCTTGATGAGTACTTCAAGATCGGCCTCATCGTCGGCAACGAGGATCTTTGTCATTGTACTTTTTCTTTTAGTTTTTCCTTAAGTACGCTAAAATCAAGTGGTTTCGTGAGAAAATCATCCGCACCCAGCCGCATGGCCTGGCTATAATTTTCAGCATCACCATAGGCGGTGATCATCATTACAACAGGGGGAGGGTGCGAGAATTTTTGTTTGATATGCCGTAACAATTCAAGGCCACTCATGCCCGGCATATTGATGTCTGAAAGAATGAGAACTGCTTCGTGAACATGCTGGTTTAGATAATCAAGAGCTTGTTCGCCAGAGTAGGCAAAAGCAAAATCAATTTCCCCTGTCTTAATTTCTCTTCTGAAGCGCTGCTCAAAAAGCACTTCGATGTCCCTTTCGTCATCTACGACTAAAATTTTCATACTAAATGGTCAGTTTTGTCCGAACGTCAAATGACTTTTTCGGAGGTTAAAAATCAATTATTGAGTCGGTAATATAATAATAAACTCTGCACCTTCACCCTCTTTTGTTTCCACTTTCAATTCACCACCATGGCCCCTGGTTATGATGTCATAGCTTAAACTCAGCCCCAACCCGGTCCCAAGACCGGTTGGTTTAGTGGTAAAAAAGGGTTGAAATATTTTATCCAGCACTTTTTTAGGAAACCCGCTCCCATTGTCGGCAACCCTTATCTCAACCCGGTCCCGATCATTATCAGGATCGAATCTGTCACCTAATCTTCTGGTAGTCACTTTGATCGTAGGCTCATATCCCGGGATCTCCTGTCTTTGCTTTTCACTTACCGAGTAAAAAGCATTATTGATCAAATTCAGCAATACCCTCCCAATGTCCTGTTGTACAATATTAATCTCCCGGATGCTATCGTCAAAATCAGTTTCAAATTTTGCATTAAATGACTTATCCTTTGCACGAAGGCCATGATAAGACAACCGCAAATATTCGTCTGCCAGTGCATTAATATCTGTCGGCTCCTTTTTTCCGCTGGCGCTTCGGGAATGCTGAAGCATACTCTTTACAATCGCATCGGCTCTTTTACCATGATAGTTTATTTTTTCCTCATTGTCCTCAATGTCTTTTGCGATGTCTTTTGCCTCAGTGAAGTTTCCGGACTCGATCTCATGTTTCATCTCCGTGATAAGCTCCCTGTTGACCTCCGAAAAATTATTGACAAAATTCAAAGGGTTCTGAATTTCGTGAGCAATGCCCGCAGTCAATTCGCCAAGTGAAGCCATTTTTTCAGATTGTATTAATTGGGCCTGGGCTGCTTTTAGCTCATCCAAAGTAATTTCCAATTCTTCTTTTTGTTTTCTGAGTTCCGCCGTACGTTCTGCAACGTCAATCTCTAGCTGCGCCTTCATGGCAGAAATTACTTTGTTGTTTTGTTCTTCTTCTATAGCTTTCTGGCGGGCTTTTATTAATTCTTTTCTTTGTCTTCGTGTCACAATCCAGGTTCCTATCCCCCATATAAACGCAAAGGTTTGTATGGCGTCTGTCCAGCTATGCCACCTGTTGAATAAATCAACATTTATCAATCTTATGACCTCAATAACAAATGAGACCACCAGGTAGGGAACTATCGCCGTGACTAAGAACCTGGCTTCTTTGAACTTCTCGTGTTTATTCAATATATACAGTAACCAGCCAAGCATCACCATGCCCACCCAGTGTAGTATAATTCGAAAATTATCGGTTACCGCCTGTGCTACTAACAAACCTATTGAAGCGTATAGAAGCCATTGCAGTTTGTCGTGCCATTCGGGAATAAAAAGTTTGGCTTTGAGCGCCCTGCGCAAGTAGATAACAACAAGAATTATTATAATAAACCCCGTGGACATCCTGGTTTTTATTTAAAGCGCGGGTAACCCGCCAGTCTGCCATCGGATCGCAGACACATCAATTTGATTTTGAAGTTATACTATTTAACGATCTGGCCAATATCTCTACCACTTTCCGTTATATTTTATAAATTTATGTATTCTCACGTCATCCTTTTTACCAATGCCATCACCAACTGCAAAAAAGAAAAAGAAATCTACGCGTCTATCACGACTTGCGTTTCAGCAAATCCGCCCATATAAAAAATGGGTATTTCTGATATTGTTAGCGATGCTTGTTGAAGCACTTATGGGCATCGCCTCGCCGTGGCCTTTAAAGATAGTTATCGACAACGTCATCGGCTCGCAGCCCTTACCTCACTGGCTTCATTGGGTTGATACTACTTTGATAGGAAAGAGTAAAATGGCACTGGCCCTGGCTACTGCCCTTTTATTAATAATGATCACGGTGATCGGGGCAGTGGCTGGTTATGTCAATAGTTTCTATACCGAAAGTGTAGGTCAGTATGTCGCCAATGATACAAGACTACAGATATACCATCACCTCCAAAGATTGTCGCTTGGGTATTACGATACGCATCAGGTCGGCAAGATTTTAAGCACCTTAACAACGGACGTTGCCACCATGCAGGATTTCGTATCCACTTCTCTGTTGACCATTTTAGTTGATTCCCTTACCATAGTGGGTATCCTGTCACTGATGTTCTATATTAACTGGGGCTTTGCACTCATTGCAATTGCCGTCACCCCCTTTCTTTTGGTTTTTGTTTTCCGTTTTAAGAGGGCAGTTAAAAAATCTGTTCATGAAGTGCGACAGGATCAAAGCAGCATGCTTACAGTGCTTCAGCAGGGGCTTGAATCAATAAGAGTGGTCAATGCGTTTGGTACACAGAACGAAGAAGAAGACAGGTTAAAGAAAATAAGCATGGAGACTGTCCATGCCGCACTCAGAACACGGAAATTAAAGGCGCTTGTCTCGCCTGTAGTTTCGATCGTTGTTACGCTGTGCCTGGCAGTCGTCCTATGGAGAGGTTCCTCGCAGGTGCTTGCTGGTGCCATGACAGTTGGCGCATTGACAGTTCTCCTCGCTTACCTCAACAAGTTTTTCAGCCCCGTTAAGGATCTGGCAAAGATGACTAACGCAGTGGCGCAAGCGGTTGTAGCTATGGAACGCGTCCAGCAACTGTTGGAAATAGATGATATAATTCCGCAGAAGCCAAACGCAATCAAGCCAGGTAAATTAAAAGGAGGGATTGTATTCGAAAAAATCTCGTTTGGATATAATCATGAGGCAACAATTTTGAAAGATGTGAGTATGGAAATTAATAGTGGCGATCGAGTTGGCATTTGCGGTCCTACGGGTAGCGGCAAGTCAACGGTCGCCAGCCTTATACCTAGATTTTATGATCCGTGGAGCGGACGAATCTTAATCGATGACATCGATATCACAGACTACGATCTGGACGGGTTGCGTAAACAAGTAGGTTTTGTTCTCCAGGATACGCTTTTATTCTACGGTTCTATTGCCGATAACATCGCTTACGGGAAGCCGGAAGCAACGAAGGAAGAAATTATAAACGCGGCAAGGTTAGCTAATGCTGAAGAATTTATTTTGAAAATGCCTCATGGATACGATACCTTGGTCGGAGAAAGGGGGGTGACGCTCTCGGGAGGGCAAAGACAACGAATAGGCATAGCCCGCGCGATTATTCGTGATTCGCCAATTCTTATTTTAGATGAGCCCACAGCGGCCCTTGATAATGAGTCGGAAAGAGTTGTTATGGATGCTTTAGAAAAATTAATGGCGGGCAGAACTGTTATCACCATTACGCACAGGCTTAACACAATTTCAGACTACGACAAAATATTCGTTATTCAGAATGGAGTAATTGCAGAGCATGGAACTCACGTTGAATTGATGAATCACGGAAAATTGTACGCCGAACTCTATCGAATCCAGGAAAGCGGTTTTTCCACTGTAAATGGACATGAGGTATCCGAGAAGATTGACACGGATTCAAACCTTTTAAATTAATACCAAAACTATGGCTCACCGTTCCATTCTTGTTTTTCCGGATGATGGGGCAAAGATGATCATTGATTCCATCCTCGAGGCTAAGAAATCACTTCGAATAAAAATGTTCGTCTTCTCGGACCCGGAATTGATCTATGCAGTTATCGATGCTCATAAACGTGGCTTAGACGTCAAGGTGATGCTCAATCCTGCCCGAAGAAGCGGCGAAGAAGAAAATGAAAGCACTAGAAGACTATTTGAGCAGGCGGGCGTGAATGTAAAAGATACCAACCCGTTTTTTGGCCTTACACATGAAAAATCAATGGTAGTTGATGACCGGCTCGCATTCATTAAATCACTTAACTGGGAAACAAAAAATCTTACCGAAACCCGCGACTATGCGATTATCACTGCTAACCCGCATGAAGTCGAAGAGGTGATCATGTGTTTCGAAGCCGACTGGGAAAGAACGGATTTTAATCCAGGCGAAAGTGCGCGCCTCATTTGGTGCAGCATAAACGGTCGTGACCGTATCGCAAGATTTATTGATGATGCAAGACATTCTCTTTTTATTCAAAATGAAAGATACCAGGACCTTGTTATTATCGAACGCATCATCAGGGCTGCAACGAGGGGTGTGAAGGTTCACGTGATGGTTCGGCCTCCCCATACCTTAAAAAAAGAAAAACTGATAGAAGGTGTTGGCGGTTTGCGCATCATGGATGACGTGGGAATAAAAATCCATAAGCTCAAACATTTGAAGCTGCATGGTAAAATGCTTCTTGCCGACGGCTGCAGAGCCATTGTCGGATCTATCAATCTCACACCCGGAAGTTTTGACGACCGCAGGGAACTTGCTATTGAAGTAAATGATGCAGAAATTGTGGACAGGCTGCATGAAATTGCACAATATGACTGGGAAAATTCTCATAAACTGGATCTGACAGATGCGGGACTATTTGAAGATCTCGAGTTCCGTGGTGAGGGCGGATCTGAGAAATTTATTCTCGATCCTGAAAATCACAGCAAAAATATAAATCACGACCACGATCATGACCATGATCACAAGCACAACCACGAC